>Ga0187892_10001002_pt1 | contig 69060 bp, 71 predicted proteins | sample MA1701073metaG_FD_139345 | JGI IMG/M metagenome (GOLD analysis project Ga0187892, IMG submission 139345) | Bio-ooze microbial communities from a basaltic lava cave in the Kipuka Kanohina Cave System on the Island of Hawaii, USA - MA170107-3 metaG ...
AATACAAAAATACCTGCACATTACAAGTTGTTTATTGCCTAGCCAGACAAAAAAGTTAGAGATTCAAGGCACAGCACCATTTAAACAGTCGGGCATCTATGAAGTCCAAATCTCAATTTGCGATATTATGCCGTCTACGGAACAAATAATTGAGAAAAATTTTTCAGCACTTTGGCAGGAAAACTTTCATCTACACGTAAAAGACAACAAATTCTCACAAACTCTGGGCAGTGAGACTAACCCTATACCAGAATCTGTGTTTGGTTTACCTTCAATTTGGGTAGTGGTAAGAGACCAATTTTCGCCACTTCATGCTGTTTTTGAGGTTCAAATTAGTGAAAAATCCGAAGAAATGTTCCGGCCTGCAAGACAACGAAAGCAAAAAGAATCAAAAGATGAGGATATTGCCCCATCTGTCTCGTATGATGATAAAGGTTATGGCGCAAGAGGTGAACGTGGTCCAAGAGGACCTCCTGGTGATCAAGGCCCGCAAGGACACGCTGGTCCGCCAGGTGATAAGGGTGATAAGGGTCCTACTGGTCCACCAGGTGATAAGGGCGACAAGGGTTCAACAGGTCCAACAGGAGATAGAGGCGACAAGGGTCCTACTGGTCCACCAGGTGATAAGGGCGACAAGGGCATTCAAGGACCATCTGGTGAAAAAGGAGAAAAGGGCGATAAAGGAATAACTGGTGATAAGGGCGACAAAGGTGATAAGGGAGATAAAGGTTTACCGGGAGAAAAAGGAGAAAAAGGCGACAAAGGTCCTTCTGGCCCTCAAGGTGACAAGGGAGTTACGGGGCCACCAGGAGAAAAAGGAGAAAAAGGCGACAAGGGTCCATTAGGTCCACCAGGTGAAAAAGGTTCAACAGGTGTACCTGGTTCGCCAGGCGACAAAGGTCCAACTGGTTCTCAGGGCGACAAAGGCGACAAGGGCATTCTGGGTCCTCCTGGGGAGCGTGGCGCACGAGGTCCACCAGGTGAAGTGGGCGACAAAGGTCCACAAGGTCCACAAGGCCCGCCAGGAGAAAAAGGTCTAACTGGAGTTCCAGGTCAACAGGGTGAGCGAGGCCCAACAGGTCCACAGGGCCCGGCAGGAGAAAAAGGCCTTACAGGTCCACAGGGCTCTCAGGGTGAAAAAGGCCCACGCGGTCCACAGGGTCCACAGGGTGAACAAGGTCCACAGGGGGCTCCAGGTGAAAAAGGCCCACAAGGCCCACAGGGAATTCAAGGCCCACAGGGTGAGCGAGGTGGTTCAGGTCCAAGAGGACCTCCAGGTGAAAAAGGCCCACAAGGCCCACAGGGACCATCGGGCGACAAAGGTCCAAGAGGCCCACCAGGTCCACCGGGTCCACTGGGAACAGCTGGCTTATCAGATGAACAAAAAGCACTTTTCAGGGAACTATTAGAAGTACTTACTGCAAAAAATATTATCACAACAGAAGAACAAATAAAACTAATGAGCTATCTGTATTAGCTACTTGGGCTGATGCTAGTTGAGTGAACCAAAAAACAAAATAGAGTTTAAAATGTTGGATTATGAGCGTACTGGAAATGATTTTGTCGCATTCAAGCTAGAGGACGGTGCGCTAGTTAAAGTCAAAGTTGATCTTGACAGAGTTGGTATTGCAACAAACCACAAAAATCCTGATGGTACTCCTCATTATGCAATAAATACATCAGTTAAGATCACAATAATTCCAAACAACAGAACATTTTCTGTGGACAAAAATCTAAAAGACAAGCAATCTCCACCCCCGCCAGGGCAAATGTTTAGCTAGTGAAATTTAGAAAAATAATAAATTTGCGTCAACCATAATTGACGACTTTTTGACGAAGTTATCTTCGTCGTTTCTTTGCTTTAGCTGCCTTCTTTCCTTTTCGCTTAGCTGCCTTTCGTTTTGGAGCTGCGCGTTTTGGAGCTTTGCGTTTAGCTTTTGCTTTTCGCTTAGTTGCCATTAGCAAAAATACCTTTTACTAGTTTTTCTATGGTAATACTAAACAAAATTACACCAAGTGATTACAAATTGTAAACGATTTTTTATAATAAATTTTTCTGATCGCAAAAATTTTAGTAAACACTTTCAGCTGATGGTCTTTTTCCTTGTAACCAGCTAGTATGACTACAAATTGTACATTTGTATTGTCGTCTACGTTTGTATGTTGCTGTTTGAGGAATGAAAACAATTTCTTGTTTTGTTTTCATCATACAAAACTTGCACCAACGGTTTTCAGTTTCATGATCCATGTTTTATTTAGCCCAATGATGTTTTTCAACGTGACTTTATTATTGTGAGAACGTCTTCGTCTTGTAATACATGGGTGATGCCAACTCTTTGACCACCAAACTTGACACTTTTACCCCAAACAAGGCCATATCGAAACTCTTTTTTCAAATTTCTGTGTAGTTTATTACAAACATCCTCCACAGTGGAATTTCTTCTAATGATTAGAGGCTCTTTGTAGTCGGTTTCCCCGCCCTTTGGCCTCATGTATAATCGAATGAAATCAAGTTTTTCGTAGATTTTCTCCTTTACCAAGTCGATATTTATGCCAGAATCTGCAGAGACGGGAACAACATTGGATTTTACTTTTGTTTGAACCTGTTTTACAAACTTGGGATCAACTAAGTCGATTTTATTCAAGATAGTCAGTGACGCAGCATATCTTTTGTCTCCCGTTAGATAATCAACCAGTTGCTCTGATGTTATGTCTTCTCTTATTACAACCCGTGCGCTTGTTATGCCATACAAATGGAGAATTTCTTTGAGTAGTTTTTCTGGCAATGACGTTAGCTTTACTTGTTGAGCTATGGCAATTCCGCCAGTAGAGGCTTTTTCAATTACTATATTTGGCGGCTTTTGATCTAGTCTGATTCCAATGTTTCCAAGCTCTGTTCTTAGTACATTTTCATGATATGGTTGGAATACATCCAAAATCAAAATTACCAAATCTGCACTACGTGCAACTGCAAGAATTCTTTTACCTAGGCCTTTTCCTTTTGAGGCACCTTCAATAATTCCAGGTAAATCCAAAATTTGAATTCTTGCTCCACGGTATTCTAGCATGCCAGGAACAACTGTTAGGGTAGTGAACTGGTATGCTGCCACTGCAGACCTAGACCCTGTTAGCTTGTTAAGTAGAGTCGACTTACCAACACTTGGCAAACCGATAAAAACTACAGTTGCATCACCAGTACGCCTGATATCGAAGCCCTCAGAACTAACTCCTGATTTTTTTGCCTGATTTTTTTCCTGTTCACGTTTAAGTTTTGCAATCTTTGCCTTGAGTAGTCCTATGTGATGTTCTGTTGCCTTGTTTAGCTGAGTCTTATGTATTTCATCTTGAATGGCTTTTATTTTTTCAGGAATGCCCATGATTCATTAGACAAGCTTGATCATCTAAATAAAATCTTATTTGATTGTTTATTATCAGGGTATGCAAAAGTGATTTTGTGAAAAGAAAGACATTTGCGATCGACATTGATGGTACCATAACAGAAAATGGTGGCGGAAGGATCCATCTTGGTGCACTAAACTCATTGCGTCATTTGAAGAGGTTGGGTCATAACGTAATTTTTGTTTCTGGAAGGTCTTCTGTGGAAGGATATCTTTTAGCTGTGTATGGAGGATTAAACACGATTGCTGTGGGTGAAAACGGTGGGTGCATTACACAGGGCGCAAATGATCACATCATGCTTGGAGACAAGAAAAAATGTGTAGAGGCGTTTTCATTAATACGCTCAAAACTAAGTAATGTGGTTGAAAAACCGGTGTTTCCAAGAATGACTGAGGTTGTACTTCAAAGAACATTTGACATCAATGATGCAAAAAAAATAGTACAGAATAACAATTTGGATGTGCTTTTGTCTGACAGCCAGTACGCCATCCACATAAATTCCTCTGGAATAAACAAAGCTACGGGATTTGGGGAAATAATGAAAATACTTGGTATAAAATCGGGTGATGTGGTTTGTATCGGAGATAGTGAAACAGATGTTCCGTTGTTTAACCTAGCAAAACTCAGTGTTGCAGTAGGAAATGCATCGGATGAGGTAAAATCCAAAGCAACAATGACTGTTTCTGCTCCCGCTGGGGATGGTGTGATAGAGGCATTGGACAAAATTGCACCAATTCTTTCGGAGTTGTAAAGATGAGTTTTAGAATTTTACTAGAGGAGATAAACACAAACCTCGTAAGTGTCCTCAAAGAACTCGGAATCCAGAAGACCGAGTTTGTTTTAGAACCGGCAAAAGAGGGATTTGGAGATGTAACGTGTAACATTGCATTTTTGGCAGCAAAACAACTGAAAACAAAGCCATATGAGGTTGCACAGTCAATTTCTAAAAAATATGAACGATTTCTGGGAGGACTAGTTGCAAGAGTTGTTGCACATCAGTCTGGCTATTTGAATTTCTATGCTGATGCCGCTCAACTCTGTCAGATAATAATTTCTGCAACACAAAAAGATGGGTATGGAACAATAGATGTCGGTAAAAAATCTCATCTTGTCGTGGAGCACACAAGTGTTAATCCAAACAAAGCGCTTCACATCGGACACATTAGAAACGTGATAATTGGAGATAGCATGGCGCGGATTCTATCCAAGGCAAACTATGATGTGAGTGTGCTCAATTATGTGGATGACTCTGGGCTTCAGGTTGCTGACATTGTTGTTGGGTTTAGGAATCTTGGATTTTCTGAAATTCCTTCAGATGGGCAAAAATTTGATCATTACTGTGGAGATGTGGTGTATGTCAAAACCACAGAAAAATATTCTGAGAATCCACGCCTTGAGGAGGTCAGAAACAGCGTTTTAAAGGAGCTAGAAGACGGTAAATCTGAGATAGCAAACTTTGCAAAAACCATAACGCGCAAAGTCCTAGCAGAACAACTAAAAACATGTTGGAGGCTTGGCGCATACTATGACTGTCTGAATTTTGAGTCAGAAATTGTGCGCTCAAATCTTTGGCCACTCGTATTTGAAAAGCTAAAGGAGATGGGTCTTATCAAATATGAAGAGGAAGGGAAGAACAAGGGCTGTTGGGTGATAATATCTGACGATGAAGACAAAGTACTTGTTAGAAGCAACGGCACTGCAACATACATAGCAAAAGACATTCCATATGCGGCTTGGAAACTTGGACTTGTAGAAGATCCATTTGACTACACAAAGTACGCCACTCAGGAAAATGGGACGATATTGTGGCAAACAACACTTGAGCAAAGTGATGAACAGCAACAACACTTTACTGCAGATAAGGTAATCACAGTAATCGATTCTAGACAAGCAAGGCTTCAAAACATAATAGCAAAACTAATATCAAAATTTGCTACCAATTCAAAATCTTATATTCACTTAAGGTATGAATCGGTGACACTAAGCTCAGATACTGCCAATGCACTAGGGATGGACACAAAGGGAAAGAATGCTCAGATGTCTGGTAGGAAAGGACTCTACGTCAATGCCGATGCTATACTGGATATGCTTGAAGCAAAAACGCTAGTAGAGACAAAAAAACGGAATCCCGATCTCTCAGAGAGTCAGCTGCGAAAAATTGCAAACACTGTGGCAGTGGCAACCCTCAGATACGAGATGATAAAACAAGATCTAGACAAAATAATCACATTTGATCATGTCAAGTCACTTAGCTTGGAGGGTGACACGGCATCGTACATCCAATATGCATATGCAAGAGCAATACGAATCATAGAAAAATCAAACACGACACCTGATTTTGACGTAAGATATGAATTACTTTCAGATCCGTACGAAGCAAGTTTGGTCAAAGCAATCGGCAAGTTTGATCTAAATGTACAGGATGCTGCAAACAACATGTCTCCAAAAGTAATTGCAAAATATTGTTATGCCTTGGCAGTCACGTTTAACGCATTTTATGAACATGTGCGAGTTCTAGACATAGAAGATACAGGCCTTCTCAATGCCAGACTCTGCTTGGTGCACTCGTTCAAATCCTGTCTTGAAGAGGCATTGAGTCTAATAGGCGTTGAGACGCCTACAAGAATGTAACATCCAACGTTTGTTTAAAGTAAACAAACTAGGGATAATATTGAATTATTTTAAAAAAAATCGTATAGATGGCCCAATTTGGTAGGTCCCAAGTATGTAGTCAATGTGAATTTTGTAATGATGCTGTAGAGATAACAGATGGAACCGTGCTTTTTGGCGGTAAGTGGTACCACAAACAATGTTGGGATTCTATGATCTCAAAGCGTGATTGATTTGGTAAAAGTAATAGTAGTTGATGATGACGTGGATACAGTCGAGGTATTTTGTGAGTATTTAGAAATCAAAGACATAACTGTTCTGGGCCGCGGTTATAATGGAAAGACAGCAGTAGAACTCTATGAAATCTTCAAACCAGACATAGCTCTATTAGATGTGATGATGCCAGAATATGATGGGTTCTATGGACTAGAAAATATTAAAAAAATTAATCCAGATGCAAAGGTAATAATGGTTACTGCTGATTTGACATATGATACAGAAAAACAACTAAAGGCACTAAATGCTTCTGCAGTAATCTACAAGCCATATGAAATTGATAGTGTAATTAACACCATTCACAAAGTGTACAAAGGGGCAGTATTAATCCACCAATAAATAGCAAAAAACGCTATATTTGTGAATACTCCCATACGAAACATGAAGATACTAATAGCTGACGACGAGCCAGATTTACTTTCTCAGTTTCGAGCAGTGCTTGCGGATAGGGGGCATACAGTTGTTACTACTGGCGATGGTGATGCCTGCGTTATGGCTTACTCAAAGGAATATGCGACAAGCCCAGAATCCGCCTTTGACGTAGTGGTTCTTGACTATTCTATGCCAAAAATGAATGGCCTTGATGCAGCAAAGGAGATTCTTGGGATTGCACCATCGCAGAGAATTATTTTTGCATCTGCCTATGTGCAAGAAACACTTGTGGACTCGATTAAAAACCTTAAACAAATTGTAGAATTGTTACAAAAACCATTTAGTTTACAGGATTTGGTTGATACGATAGAGGACAGGTCAATCTATGAAGAATTGGCAAAGCTAAACGTCAACATCCAGAACCTCAGAGATCTAAACCCGACACATGCCCAAATTCGGGATTATCTTGATGCGCTAAGGAAACTGCAAAAAGCAAAAACATTCTAGGATGTAGTTAGATTCTTATCCAAAAGATCCAAGCCACAATCATGACTAAAATAAAGAACAACTCGTATGTTTTATTTTTCTATAACGATTCAAAGAAATGGCTAAATAAAATTTCAAAAGACCAAGCACTGCATACTCATGTAGGCGTCATAAAACATGATGATGCGATTGGTAAAGAGTACGGTTCTAGGGTTCGTACAAACAAAGACAAGTATGTCTATCTCTTAGAACCGACAATTCATGATTTTGTGATGAAAAGCCAGCATGGAACACAGATCGTTTACCCAAAGGATCTGGGGTATATTGCCGCAAGGGCTGGTATACAAAGTGGTCAGACTGTTGTGGAGATAGGAACAGGCAGCGGGGCTCTTACCACGTTTTTGGCAAGTATAGTAAAACCTCGTGGGCATGTCTATACATTTGACGTTGAGCCAAAATTCATGGAAATTGCTAAAAAAAACATCACGCGGGCAGGCATGATCAAGTATGTAACTATGGAGAATCTAGATATTAAAACTACAAAAAAGATGCCACTTACTGATGCGGACATTGCAATAATAGACTTGGGAGACCCTTGGAGTGTTGTGCCGCAGGTTCGAAAGATGCTAAAGGGAAGTGGCGCAGTTATCGCAATATGTCCAACAATGAACCAGCTAGAGAAACTCACTGGCTCGTTAGTTGAAAACGAGTTTACTGATATTGAGTGCAGTGAACATATTTTACGAACAATAGATGCAAGAGAGGGAAAAACCAGACACTCTTTTTATGGGATTGGGCACACAACATATGTTGCATTTGCAAGAAAGGCGTTCTTTGATAGAAAAGCCAAAAAGGATATCGACGCCTAGGTTGCGTTGTTTGTACGTAACACACAAACATAATCTAATAGTCTTTTTATGGTTGGATAGAATGTTGTGGATTGCTAAGTGAATCAAAAAAACCAGAAAAATATGCCGCGTCACAGATTAACAAGGCACGCAAAAGTCTAGAAAATTTTGGAACCGTCAGCCCTGAAAACCATATAACAAAAGAAGATTTGCAAAAACTTGGGCTTGCGGATGAGATTAGAAAACTAAAATCAATTCAACGCGAAAAATTACTAGAAGATCTATCCACCCTATTAAACGACAAGATACGTGAATTTGAAAAACACGAGCAAGAAATGAAATGGAAAGATTCCATGCTCCAAAGACTAAACACAGAATTGGGAGAAAAAATAACACAACTTGAGAAGACAAACAAGCAGCTAGTGGAAGAAAAGGCTCGTTCCGATGAGCTAAATAGACAGCTACAGGAAACATTACTCAAGCTTCACAGCTCAGAAGAACAGCTCAAGCTGGAGCGAGATTGGTTAGCTGAGCAAGTTGAGACAAAGTCTAAAGAAGTTTTAGAAACAATTAGGGAAATGATCAAAGACGCAGAAACGCAGAATAAAACTGCCTAAAACCAAATAGAAGAAAATTTATCCACAGACATTCATCCTACAGCAGTGGCACAAAAACTCCAATCCTCGCTGGTCAAAAAATTCATTCCTGCAAGGAAGCCAGACTCGCGCAAAGGACAAAACGGCAAGGTTCTAGTCGTGGGGGGAAGCTACATCTATCATGGAGCGCCTGTACTCGCATCGCTTTCTGCATTGCGTTCAGGTGTAGATCTGGTTTATACGGCTGTCCCAAAAATAGTAGCACCATCAGTGAGGGCAACTTCAGCAAATCTAATAGTAATTCCAATAGTTGATTCTAAGCTTACTAGGGGTGCTACAAACAAATTGCTTGGACAGCTTCCAATCGATTTGGATTCTGCAACAATTGGTATGGGGCTTGCCATTGCCGACGAAGAGGCACTAAAAAACTTAGTAAGTTCATTAATCTCGCAAGATGTTAGACTATCACTTGATGCAAGTGCATTGGTAAGCTACATTTTACCATTAATCTCGGAAAAAAACGTCGTTGTGACCCCACACGCAGGGGAGTTCAAAAGAATGTTTGGAATTATGCCACCAACCTCAATTAAAGAAAGGGTAAAAACTGTAGAAAAACTCGCAAAAGAACACTCCCTGACTATTCTTTTGAAGGCAAGTACCGATGTGGTGTCAAATGGAAAACAAACCTTTGTCAACCCAAAAAATCTAGCTGCAATGACAGTAGGGGGAACAGGAGATGTGTTATCTGGTTTAGTTGCAGGGCTTCTTGCAAAAAACCGTAATCCAATTGAGTCTGCTGCTGTAGCATCATACATTAATGGTTTAGCTGGTAAGTTGGTCCAAAGGAACAACGGATTCCATATGGTTGCGACGGATTTGATTGACGCCATTCCAGCGGTTATGAAATCATTTGATAAAGTGACAAGATGAAGAAAATTTTAACGCATGTGGACAAGAATTTCGATAGCTTGATTTCTGATCTTCAAGCACTAATTAGGCAACCAAGCGTCTCAGCAAAGAATCAAGGAATCGAGGAATGTGCTTTACTTGTGAATCGGATCCTCAAAAAATCTGGAATATCCTCTCAAATATTACGTCTAAAAAAAGGAATTGCACCAATAGTTTTTGGGGAAATAAAATCAAAGAAAAATCCAAACAAGACAATATTGTTTTACAATCATTATGACGTTCAACCTGTAGAGCCATTTGATCTATGGGATGATGAACCGTTTAGTGGCAAAGTAAAAGGTAACAAAATTTTTGGTAGGGGGTCTGCAGACGACAAGGGCGAACTGATCACGCGAATAAAAGCAGTTGAATCCTTTCTAAAAAACACAGGAGATATTCCATGCAACATTAAATTCGTAATAGAAGGTGAGGAAGAAATTGGCAGTAACCATATTGAAGCATTTCTGAAAAAATACAGAAGAAAATTTGCATGTGATGCAGTAATCTGGGAGTTTGGATATGTAGACTCTAAAAATCGACCAATAATTGGGCTCGGTATGAAAGGCCTTCTTTATGTCGAGCTTTTGGCAGAGGAATCTATTAGAGATGCACACTCTAGTCTTGCTGTTATTATCAAAAATCCTGCATGGAGGTTAGTCAATGCACTAAAAACACTACGCGATGATTCTGGAAGGATTCTCATCAAAGATTGGTACAAAGACGTCGTCCCATTTAGCAATATGGACTTGAAGCTATTGAGCAAAGAACCGTTTGACGAAAAAGACTTCAAAGTAGAATACGGAATAAAAGAATTTGTTGGCGGCAGAAAAGGCATTGCAGTAAAAAAAGCATTGGCAGGTGATCCAACTTGCAACATTGCTGGCTTTGTATCGGGTTATACCATGCAAGGAGCAAAAACCGTTCTTCCCTCATCGGCACTTGTAAAAATTGATTTTAGACTTGTTCCAAAAATGAACCCAAAAAAACAGCTTGCAAGGCTAAAGCGCCACCTTCGGCAAAACGGATTCTCAGATATCAAAGTGAAAGTGTACCATGGTGAGGCTGCTTCAAGAACCTCTCCAAACGATCCCTTTGTAGCCGACGTAAAAAAAGCAGCCATGGAATCATTTGGTACGTGTGTGGTAAACGTTTCAAATGCGGGAACTGGGCCAATGCACTCTTTTGTAAATATACTAAAAGCACCATGCGTCTCAATTGGCTCCACATACATTTTTTCAAGAATACACTCACCAAATGAGTTTGCGAGAATGGATCTGTTAAAAAAGACAACAAAGTGCATGTGCCTAATTATTGACAAGTTTTCAAAACGCTAATCAAATCACGCATGTTGTGTCAGAAAAGACTTTAATGTACATCCCAGAGTTGTGAAATTATGACTGCAATGTACATGCCTGGCGCAACAGCAGTAGGGATTACCTTTGATGGCGGTGTTGTCTTTGCAAGCGAAAAAAGAATAGCATACGGTAATTTTTTGGTAAGCAAGACTACAAAAAAGACGTTTCCGCTTACCGACAAAGTGGGTGCCACAATAGCTGGCCTAGTTGCAGATATGCAGATCCTAGTATTACAGATAAAGGCCTTGGCCAAAGTTCGTAAAATGGAGCTAAAGCGAGACATTCCTCCAAACTCGATAGCAAAAATGATGTCAAATTTAATGTATGAACGAAGATTCTTTCCATTACTAACACAAGTCATAGTTGGAGGAGTTGTTGACAAGCCTGCTATCTATACGCTAGACCCATTGGGCTCTGTTCTTCCAGATGAGTATGCAGCAGTGGGGACTGGAGCAGAATCGGCACTAGGTGTTTTAGACCAGCAATTCAAGGTAGGCATGAAAGAAAAGGAAGCAGTTGATCTAGCTGTAAAATCAGTAAAGGCTGCAACTATGCGAGATTCCTTTAGTGGGGATGGAATTGACGTTTTGGTTATAACAAAAGACGGAACAAAAGAATTTACGGAAAAATTATAGACTAAAACTAGAGTTTACCTCAAAGTCTGAGAAATATACGGTGCAATATTTGGTAATCATGGTCAATTAGTTTTGTTGTTTCCGTCTCTCTAGTACACGCAAACCCCGTTTGAGGATAAAATCCAGTAAATTGACGTAGTTATTTTTTCATGCCAACTTTGCACAAGCCGATTTTACAGTTATCACACACATAACCGTCTGTTGGCTTTTCACAACCACAAGAACATGTACAGGTGTAATCGTTCATCATATACTATACATCAAAGTGCAATATAACTAATCCATAACATTTCAATGCATCCACAAGAATTACGCTTTATAAAGAAACATGACGTCGAAAACAGCCTATGAAGATTTAACTAAAGTTAATTTCACATAATTACATTCATGAGTGTATAATTGGTATGAGTAAACCTGATTTTGATACAATATGTGAAAAAATTTTCCAGATAGACGGCAAAATTCGATCTGCAAGGGTCATAAACAGCAAAGGGAAATTGATTGCTGGAGGAATGAGACAAGGTCTCAAAGCCCTAGAAGAATCAAAAAAAGACGAAATGTTGTTCATGGAACTTTCATTGAGAGTTAGAATGCGCCAAGAATTTAATGATGAATTTGGGCCAGTTGAATTTTCACTTTCATATAGAGGCAAGGTTGTTCTCATGAGTTTTCCTTTGGCAGAACACGTACTTTTTGTAAGTACTGAAAGAGAAATTGATTTCAACAAAATTCCCTTTGAAATTTTAAAAATAATCAGGTTGCCTACCTGAACATTCTGTTTTTATTCATATTCAGGTAGATCCATTGTTACTTTTTTTTGTATTTACAGATCGTATTCGTTGTTATGGTAGGTGATCTGCAAAATAACGCTCACAATTGAACTTTGTTTAAAAACTCGTGCTTAATATCGCGTTCATAAGGACTCTAGTCTTTTAATGATTTTTTAATTTCCCAATATTTATCTGAAACATAGTGTAGATTTTCTATTACGACGCCTCTAGTCATAATTTGAAGTTCACTGCTTGGTACGAGTGCCCTTCCAACGGCAAGGAATTTTTTTTGTGATTCTTCAATTACGCAGACGAGTTGGCTTTTTTCAAATTCTGAAAAGCTTCGAATTCCTGGCCTCATGACGTTTGCACCATCGCACATGAATTTTACTGCACCCATGTCGACTGTGACGCTTGGAAATCTTCCTAGAATTTTAGTGTCGGTCAGAAATGGCAAGTATGTCTTATCTACCTTTAATGCGGTGATCCCGTCTCCCAATATGATTTTTGCATTATCATCAAGCTCGTAAATTTTCAGGTTTTTTATTTTTGGGAGTTCAAGTTTCCACTGCTTGCTAATTTCATTTAGTACTATTGCAGTATCTGTTTTTGAGATTAGATTTGATTTCAATCCCGCAGTATTTCCTCGCGAATGTCTAGTAGGTCTCTTAGAATGGAACTTGCAGTCTCTGTTCCGCCTGCTCCCTTACCAATAATTGTCTGTGTACCGGAGTGTTCTGAGGTAAACGAGATTGCATTAAGTGTTCCATTTACACATAATGGGTCGTCTATTGATATCTCCCTTGGACTCACAATTAGCTCCTTGCTACACGATGCAATCAGCTTTATGGCTGATTTTTTCTTGGCGGCTGCCTTTACGTCCTTGGCAGTAACGTCTCGTATTCCAATCCTTTTGATGTCTGGGAGTGTTACGTTCATTCCCATAATCCAGTTTGCCAAAATCACGAGTTTTGCAGCAGCGTCATAGCCGTCTAGGTCGAGGGATTCGTCTGCTTCGACATATCCTTTTGATCTGGCATCCTTGAGTGCTGCCCCAAAACTCATTCCGCGAGTCATGTTTGTCAAAATGTAGTTGGTGGTGCCGTTTAGTATGCCTGCAAAGGAGATAATTTGTTCGCCACGTAGACTGTTTTTTGCATAATCTAAAATTGGGGTTCCACCACCGACCGTTCCACTAAATCTTAACAAAACTCGGTTGTATGCAGCAAGCTCCATTAGTGATGGGAATGCAAGTGCTAAGGGTCCTTTGTTGACTGAAATTACGTGCATGCCTCTTTTCATTGCAGTCACAATGTGTGACATGCCAGGTTCTGCATCTTTGTAATTACTTGCGGTTGTTTCTATTAATACATCTGCGTCAACATCATTAATAATGTCGAGTCCTATTCGTAATTTTTTTGTTTTATCATAATTTTTGATTGTGCCGTATTTCTTTTTTACTTCCACTAGTCTATTGAGATCAAGACCTGATGGTGCTACTGCTCCACCCTTACTATCAAAGGCACCAACAATTCTTGGCTTTACTCCATATTTTGCATAGAGGTCATCTGATCTTGAAACCAGCAGCTTTGCCAAGCTTTGGGCTACTGTACCAAATCCACAAATAATTATGCGCAAGTTTTTCTACTCCGAAATTTTACCGAAATATTAATTGAATTAGGCTTCAACCCAAATGTCTTGATTAAGTGCTAATTTATTAATGATTTTCATTTTTTTTATCAAGCTTCAATGAAACTGAGTTTATGCAAAATCGATTATGAGTAGGAGCAGGCCCATCTTCAAAGACATGTCCAAGATGCGCGTCGCATTTTGCACACATCACTTCGGTTCTTAGCATTCCATACGTGGTATCTGTTTCATATTTGAGGCTATTTTCATGAATTGGCTGGAAAAAGCTTGGCCATCCAGTTCCAGAGTCAAATTTTGCGTCAGAGCTAAACAACTCATTACCACAACATGTGCAACGGTAGATTCCATCATCTTTACAGTATGTGTATTTTCCAGTAAACGGGGGCTCAGTTACCTTGTTTCTGCAAACCTCGAATTCGTCGTTTGTGAGTGTATCTCTCCATTCTTTTTCTGATTTTACAATCCTTTCGTTCATAAATTCATTTGTACAATGCTATATTATAGGATTGTTCCAACTCAGCTGGCCTTTCTTTTTTCTTCAATTCGTTTTTCGGACTCGAATCTTTCTAATTCGTAGGTGTTCATATCTACAAATTTGATTATCGTTGAAATGTTTGGGTGTGCCTTTTTTATTGATAAAAACATCTTTTGCGCTACTTGACGATAGTCTATATGTCCTTGTGGTATTGTTCTTAACTCAATTAAGTGGCACGCTTCGCGTAAATTTAGGTGCATAAAGAAAGGATAATTGTATGCAAAATTCACCACGTATTGGGCTTGTTGTGGAATCTTGCGTCGCATAGACTCAAAGACTTGTTTTGACATATTCATGCATTCCTTGAATTCTTTTTCAAGACCAACTTCTTCAATCTCTCGAGACACCGCATATCCATGATCTGTTGTGAGTAGCTGTCGCTCAAGTGTGAGAACTCTGTGCCGATGCAAGTCACGAAACATGCCGAAATTTCCAACAACATCGAACGTATACTGCGTCATCTCAAAGGCACGTGGCGGACGTTGTCTCCTGTTTTGTCTTATCTTCGCAAAGGAGGAGATAATTTTTGTTTTCTCAGATTTAGTCATTCTTTTTACGTTAGAGAGTATTTCGTTATAGGTAGCTGTCTGACCTTCATACAAAATAGCTGCAATTATTTTATCTAATGCTAGGGGTTCTGGCTCATACTCTGCTAGCTTTACAATTGCACCTTGGGATTTTGTAGTAATTGGGTGTTTTTTTACAAGTCTATGTGCTGTTTTGTGAAGCGATTTGAAATAGTTCTGTAGTGCTTTACCGTACTTGTCGTCTGAACGCCTAACAAAAGACTTGATAGTAGTATCCAACTCTTGTTTGATTTTATGCGCAAGATTTTGTTCCTCATCTAGGTTCGAACTAAACAATATTGTTAGTAGATATTCAAATGATCTACCATTTCCTGTTATGCCTACGTTTGTAAGTGTGGATGCAGGCAACAATCCACGCATGGCATCTAATGCCTTTGCTTTTGTTGTTGCATTATAAATTATGGTTGCAGATTTTATGTCACGCTCGTCCTTAAGATTGGAAAAGAAAACCTCGGTTCCACTCAAAGTATCTTTGAATTTTAGATCGTCAATTGGTTCTTTTTCTCTTACATAATTAATCATTGGCTGTATATTTTTAGAATAAATTTCAAAATCCAAATTACAACTGTCCAAATATGCGTCAGCAAACTTTGAGCTCATGATTTGTGGCTCGTGATAAAACTTGAAATGCCCATTTACTTTTTTATCCCAAGCTACATAGCGAGAAGATTTTTCAAGATATGATAAACCAATTCTTCGATCCTCGATTTTTTTTACCGCAATATTTGATATTCCCTCAATCGCAATTTGCGCAATACCCAGCTCTGCAACCGAATCATCGCCATACTCAATTAGGACCTTATCATAAAACTCTTCACCACGACTTTCGTTTGCTAAAAATTCATCAAGAAAGATTCTTCTCATACTTTTGTCGGTTCTACTGTATCTTGACATAAGGGCTCCACGATCCACCTGTCTGGGGGTAATTATTGCAAAAACGGAGTCACCTGCATTAGAAAAATGTTTTAGCAGAATCTCTTTCTCTGAACTCGTAAATTCTTCAATCAATGAAATCAAAACCGGGGGATTGTAAATAAACTATTTTCGATTGATCTGAATCAGATCAGTTGTTGATGATTTCCCCTTTGTTTGCCATCGCAAAAGGACCTCTTTTAGCGCATTTGCATCATTTTCATTTTCTGTGTACATTAGCATTGTAATCCAGTGTCCATTACCAGCCTTTCCACCAACGGAATTCATCCAAAAGTCGGCAGGCAAGTTTTGCAATGCCTTGTTGTTAGAATTCCGGCTCAGATCTGTCCAGCGTTTTGAAACAAAGCTCAATATTTGATTTAGGCCGTCTCTGTTAATCATAATAAGGGTTTTTTTGGTTCGCATTTTAAAATTTCGAAAGGCCATTTTTGTTTTGTTAAATTGTTCTTACCAAAAAAAGAAGGCTTGTTAACATGGTGTTGGTTATATGCAACACAAAAGTCATACTAATGAATAAGGACGAAATAGAGATTATCGGCAAGCAAGTCAAAGACATGTATGGCACCTATATGGGCAAAGTTATAGGAACAATAACTGACATTGATGGTTCCATACAGACTGTGGGAATTGATTGTGGTCTTGATGGACTAAAGCAGGTCCCATTTGAACAACTCGTAGTTCAAGGCGATGTCGTGATCTTTATACCAAAATGGAGACTCGACGCACAACGGTTCCTCAGAGAAAAAGGACTCACAATTCGAAGGCTCAAAGCACTAATTGACATTGTCTCAGAAAACGACGAGATGAGAGAAGATGCAGAAATCATCCATGAAAAATACAAGTCAAAGCTATTGAGTCTTGAAGAGTCAGAAAAGGAAATTAGCGTAACTCTGACTACACGGCTAGAAGAACTGAATTCTCAGCTAAAACTAGTCAAGACATTGTTGTTTGACGCTAAGGTTCAATTCAAAAGCAACGAAATCTCTGAATCCAAGTTTGATCTGGTCAAGACACATACAGGTGAACTAATAGAGCACATTGATCACGAAAAAGCAGAGATCCTAAACATACAAAGAAGAATTGCTGATATTGCCTTAGACGGAGTCAAAACCAACGTCAACCAACAAGAACAGATCCAGCAATCAGCTGTCTCGTATCTTGTCACAAACACTGCCTCAGGTCAGCAGGTCGAGACTCCAAACGTGCCTCCTAGTACAAGTGAAGTAATTCCATCCACAGGCGATGAAACCAAAGCTACAAAAAATGATGCGGAACATCAAGAACCTGTTACTGCCAACACAACTCCTTCCTCGGCCGAACCAAATAAGGAAGCGCCAAAATGGCATGCAGCGATTCCACAAAACAGTGGTTTTGTCAACACACATTCCGAAAACAAAGGATCTGAATGCTTAGAAGCTTAAGGAGCACAAATCTCTTTTTTTATAAAAAATTTAAGTTTACAAGCAACCAAAAACTATTGTGAATTCTGAGACTTTTGAAATAGGACTCGGTAACGATGATACAAAAACTAGACTTGAAGCATCAGAAGATTATGTGTCATTTTGGGGAAAACAGGCACAAAAATTAGCCTGGTCTGAGAAGTGGAAGAAGACACTGGATTGGAATTCTCCTTTTGCACGCTGGTTCGTTGACGGAAAGATAAACGCCTCGTACAACGCCCTGGATGTAAACCAAAAACAAAAGACCAAGCCGGCGATTCTCTGGGAGGGAGAAAACCAAGAAAGGAGGGTCATTACATATGGGGATCTCTTCGATGAGGTTCAAAAACTTTCAAACGCGCTGAAATCAATTGGAGTAAAAAAAGGAGACAGAGTCACAATCTACCTCCCAATGGTTCCTGAATTGATAACGGCTATTCTTGCATGTGCAAGAATAGGGGCAATTCATACAGTGATTTTTTCTGGATTTTCCGCAACATCGATTCGTGATAGAGTAGTTGATTCGAAATCAAAAATACTTATCACTGCAGATGGGGGATACAGAAGAGGAAGTATTGTTAAGCTCAAAGAAACTGTTGATGCAGCAATTGAAAACCTGGATTTTGTACAAAATGTAATTGTTCTGAGACGTGTAGGTACAAAGATAACACTAAACAAAAAAGATTTACTGTGGGAGGATGTAATAAAAAAATCTTCAAATGTTTGTGATGCAGAGTCCCTTAACAGTGATCACCCACTGTATATTTTATACACATCTGGGACCACTGGGAAACCAAAAGGGGTTCTACACGATACGGGCGGATATCTAACACACATAAGCTCTACGTTTAGGTGGGCGTTTGATATTAAAGATTCTGATGTGTATTATTGCACAGCAGATATTGGGTGGGTGACGGGTCACAGCTATGTTGCATACGGGCCTCTAATTTGTGGAGCAACTCAAGTAATGTATGAAGGAGCACCAGATTATCCGTCTCCAGCAAGAATCTGGGATGTGATACAAAGATACAAAGTTACTATTTTTTACACAACGCCGACAGCACTTAGAATGTTTATGAAGTTTGGGGACTCGATTCCAAACTCCTTTGATCTGTCCAGCTTGAGACTTTTGGGCACCGTTGGAGAGCCTATCAACCCAGAGGTATGGAAATGGTATTTTAGAACGATCGGTAAAAACCACTGCCCAATAATTGACACATGGTGGCAAACCGAAACGGGAGGAATCATGATTAGTCCTCTTCCTGGCCTTGAAACAATACCTCTCAAGCCAGGTTCGGGTGCTTTTCCAATTCCTGGCGTGGATTTAGCAGTAGTGGATGAAAACGGAGAAGCAGTGACTGATACAAAGGGCTATCTTGTCATTCGAAAGCCGTGGCCTGGAATGCTTTTGACACTTTGGGGTGATGATGCAAAATACAAATCCGTTTATTGGTCAAAATATCCAGGGTTCTACTACACTGGGGATTATGCAATTAAGGACAAGGACGGCTATTTTTGGCTCCTGGGGCGTGCAGACGATGTATTAAAAATCGCAGGCCATAGAATTGGAACTGCAGAGCTTGAAAGCAGTCTTGTCTCGCACAACTCTATTTCAGAAGCGGCGGTATGTGGGATTCCAGATGAGATAAAAGGTGAGGCAATAATTGCATTTTTAGTTACGAAAGAAGGAGTTATGGTAACTGAAAATCTCAGAAATGAAGTAATTGAAAGAATTCGGGCAGAGATTGGTGCAATTGCAACGCCTCAGCAGATCTATTTTGTATCAAAGCTCCCAAAAACGCGTAGTGGGAAGATAATGCGAAGACTTCTAAAGGCAATTGCAAGCAACGAAAAGATTGGGGATGTCAGTACTTTAGAAGATGGTACGGCGGTAAGTGAGATCCAAGCTGCATTTGATGAGATCAAAAAACAGCTCCAGTAGCCAAGTATTTGTCTGTTTTAGACAAACAAGTTGTTAAAATTTATTCATTGTTACCTAAAATGTGAATCGTAATTTCGCGCTTTTTTTGAATTTTAAAGCACATCTTGTTTTGTTGGTGGCGGCCTTGGTTTTAATTCAAAACAAGGCATTTGCAGTAGCTTCTAATTCAATTTACAATATTCACTACAAAATGTATGCAAACAATATCAATATGGTGCCAATAGTAGTCATGGCTAGCATTTTATTGATTGTTCTTGTGGCATACTATAAGGTATGTAAGGTAGAAAAATATGAAACATTTTCTTTAAAATGCAAAAAATGTGGTAGTTTTACTCGTGGCCTAAAATGCGTTGTCTGTCAAAGCAAAAAAATGGCAACAAAATAAGCGAGTTTGGCAAAATTATGAGTGTTTTGCGTCTATTGTAGCCTTTAGCTGTAGGAGGGCATTTTTTGCATCCACGCGTGCCTTGTCTATGGATGCTTTTAGATCAACGCGTGCATTTTGTATTTTGGATTTGGAATCTGCGTTAATTTGGTCAATTGGTAGGCCTTTTAATACTGCGTTCTTTGCGTCGGCATTTGCTTTTTTAACTGCCGCCTGAAAATCAGCTTGGGCTTTTTGAATTGCTTTGCGGTAGTTATCCATAATTGACTTTATATCGTTTTTTGGTGCCTTTTGAGCAAACACACTATCTGCCATAACAGCAGACACAAGTAATGCTGCAAAAACAGTTATTGCAACAAGTTGTAGTCTCATACTGATGCGTCTTTTTTTATGTGATTAAAAAATTTTACGTATAATTGCTCAATTAACAAGACAAGCAGATTTTAAAACAATTCAAAAGTTTTGATATTCTGGATATATGGTTGAGACTGTCATATCATCATTAATTGGAGATACGCTTGATCAATTGCAACAAGCAATACCGCAGTTTTCAATACCTACAATAGCTGAACTTGGAGCAACAACTTTGCTTTTATCCGCAGCAATAATTATTTTCTTAGGCGTTGTTGGTGAGGCATTCTTTAGAAAAACTGGAATACCAGACATTGCATTTCTGATGGTCTTAGGAGTAATAATTGGTCCTGTTTTGGGAGTAATTCCACAGGATGTGATAATTGAGATCGTCCCGTATTTTGCTGCAGTCGCATTGATAATAATAATGTTTGATGGCGGGCTTAGCTTAGATATTCGAAGGGTGATCAAGACAGCTCATTTTGCACTCGCACTTTCAATTCTGGGCTTTGTAGTGTCTGTCGCATCTGTAGCAGTAATAGTCTATTATGGTCTTGGTTGGTCTCTTATTGAAAGCGTTTTACTTGGAACGATAGTTGGTGGTAGCAGCACAGTTATTGTATTTGGACTTGTCAAACAACTAAACATTTCAGAGGAAACTAAATCGATGCTTAGCTTGGATTCCGCAATTACTGACATTTTAGTCACGATAATTGCTTTTGTCTTAATCGATGTTTTAGTAGCAGGCTACTTAAATCAGGATCTTGCAATCGAGCGATTTGCCAGATCTGTAGCTGTCGGCACTGTACTTGGATTTGGGGTGGGAATACCCTGGATGTTTGCTATGACAAAACTCCAAAAGGCACAACACGCATACATGCTAACAATAGGAATTTTATTTGTCATATTTTTCTTGGACAAGTCATTTGGTGGCACAGGCACCTTGGCACCATTGATTTTTGGACTCATACTTGGTAACAAACAATCTCTTTCCAAGTATTTGCGATTCAAAATTCCAGAAATACCTTCAGATGATTCAGTACACAACGAACTGACTTTCATGGTGCGATCATTTTTCTTTGTTTTTATAGGATTACTTGCAAGCATAAGCCAACTAGAGTACATTTTCTATGGTGTGATTGGTGCAATTTTGATCTATGTAACAAGAATTGTTGTTGTCAAAGGAATTCTAACTAAGAGATTCAATAAATTTGAAAAAAAGGTAACTCAGGCGATGATTCCAAGAGGTCTTGCTGCTGCAGTGATGGCAACCATACCATTAACGATGGGGATCCAAAAAGGCGAGGCGTATCCACAAATTGTTTTTGTGATAATTCTCACATCTGTAATAATAACTACAATTGCACTCGGGCGAGCAAAGAAATTCAACATTCCAGTTACAAACACGAGCGACAACAAATAATCTAGTTGATTCCAGATTGTTAACGGGAAGCGCGAACTTTGATGCGTATCTTTGATTTACTAAGATCCTCAAAATATCTTTTGATCATATTTAGGCCGTCAACTACACGTGGTGCATTCTTTTCTACAAATTCTGTTCTGCCTGATTGATTTTTTGGTTTATGGTTTTGGTAATTCTGGTATGTTGAAGTGCCATCATAATCAACAAAAGCAATTCTTGCAGAAAAGTCGGTTCTTTCCAAAACAAGGGTATCGCCACCTACAATTGCTATGTGGTATGGGTGGCTGATTATAGATTCGGAAAATTGTTGTGATGTTATGATCTTGTGGCGATGAAAATCGTCTCTGAACGCATTAAAATCTGCAAGAAGATAAAACGTGGCTTCCGGTTTTGTCGTTCTGACACCGTCGATTTCGTTTAGTTTATCGTACATATACTCACTCATTATGTGGTGGATGTTTCGTGTTGTCTCAAAGTATTTGTTTAGTTCCTTGCTTGGCGTAAATCCGGCAATCGCTGCATGCTGAATCGGGGTTGAAACCGACGTGTATTCTGCGGCTTGAATTTTTCTGAAATTTTGTTTTATCTCGGATGAGTGATGCGGTAAAATGACATATCCAAGTCTATAGCCACCAGAGGAGTGTGATTTGGAAAGACCATTTGTTACAAAGGCGCCTTCGGGATATATCTCTGCCATGCTTACAAATTTCTTAAAATCATATGTTGTTTGAGCATAAATTTCATCCGCGATCACTATGATGTTGTACATTCTACAAATATCGACAATTTCCTCAAGCTCCAATCTCTCATAAAGACAACCTGTGGGGTTGTTTGGGTTGTTCAAAAACAGAATTTTCTGCCTGTCGTGAAGTCGAAGGGCTAGATGCATTAACTCCTCTGGGATTATCTTGCCATTGTTTTTTCTAGTGGATAGCATGTGAAAGTTTTTCCTAAGGAATCTGATCTGGGGCAGATAGCCTAGCCAAGTTGGTGTTGGAAGAATTACGGTTCCATGTAACAGCTCCAGAATGTTATAGATTAGTTGTTTTGTGCCATTTCCGATAAGAATTCTTCGTGGGTTAATGTCTAAATCAAAATAATACTTGTTGTATTCAGAAATGGCTTCTCTGAGGGGCAAGATCCCAGAAACGCTGGCGTATGCTCCCATACCTGCATTTTTTATCAAAGCCTTTTGCATTATGTTGGGAACAGGAAATGGTGACTGCCCAAATGAAAAGCCGTATGTGCCAAAATCACATTTTTTATTATGGCATTTTTGGTGAAACTCTTTAAGAAACGTGTTCAGCTTGAGGTTTTCTGGCATTTCCATGTCTTCGACATGTTGGTCGATGATGAATTTTTTAGGAGCATTCACAAAAAAATTAATAGTTTATTCCTTGTTAAATGTTTCAATAAAATACCTCAAAATATAAAATGTGATCATATACAAAACAGGTTGTTAATGGAAAAAGAAAAAAGTACGAGGATTTGAAAAACTTAGATGCTTTTTTGCTCAAAATGCGGTTCTAGAATCAAGACCAAAAAGTCAGAACAAGGTAACTTGGAATGCAAAAATTGCAAAAATAATCAACACTCCTCTAAAAAAGGGAACTTGGCTGTACACCATACTCAACAAATTAAACAGAATAACTCGGCGTACTACCAAAATTCAAAAAAGAGTCTAGCCGAAGTCATTATGGAAAAACAAAATGCATCTATTCGTTCAACAAACATTTTGGATCACTTTCCAGAAGGTTTCAAGCCAAGGCAAATCCAAATTGAACTGCTAAAACAAATTCAAGACAGACTTTCAGAAGGATTTAAGACATTACTCCTTTCGGCACCAACTGGGATTGGCAAATCACTTATGGCAGGTGCGATTGCCAAGTATTTTGGACGCTCATTTGTGGTAACTGCCTCAAAACATCTTCAGGACCAGTATTCTCGCGATTTGCCTTTTTTCAAGCCAATTAAGGGCGAATCAAATTTTGCATGCCTAAAGCTTATGGAGTCTAAGAAAATCGATTTTGAAGAAACTGACTTTGCCGTAAAGCACGGTCTTACGTGTGATATCGGACCCTGTGATATGAAGAAAACCAAGGCAGGAAAACAAGTACTGGAGAAATGCAATTTCAAGCCTGCAATATCTGAAATCGAGTCAGGCAGGATTCCAGAAAACTCGTGTTTTTACTACCTGCAAAAATACATAGGACTTGTTTCACCACATACAATATGGAATTATTATTCGTTCTTTCAGATGATAAAATTCCAGCAAAAATATTTTGAAGATTATCTAAAAAGGGAAGTTACGATCTTTGATGAGGCACATAAGCTTGAAGATCAAGTAATAGGGTTTGTCGGTCTTGATATTTACAAAGGAAATCTTGAGGAGTGCGGGTTGAATGCGGAACATTATGACCTATCTGACATTAACATGGTTGTTGTGCTTCTAGAAGATCTGACGCGATCCTATGCAAGACAGGCAGGGGAACTCTTAGAGAGTAGGATGTTTCAAATGAAACCAAACTATGAGCTGCTAGAAAGACTAGAAAAAAAATATGAGCGATTTTTGCACGCAAAAAATGAGATCAAAACAAACGCACGAAATTTTGTAATCAACAAGCCAGAAAAAGACGAGATTGGTAGTTTTGCTTCTGTCTCAGTAAAACCACTAGACATATCAAAACACTTGGACTCTTTTCTTATCTCACCGGTTAGAATATTCATGTCTGCCACAATAGAGCCTGCAAGTTTTTGCGAAAATACTGGGATTTCTGCATCTAAGGTAGCTTTTATTGAGGCTCCAAAATCTCCATTTTTACTTGAAAACAGAAAAATCAACTTTCTAAATGTCAAGGCACTCAACTATGCTACATCAAATGTGGATAATATGGAAGTGATCCGAACAATAGATTCTCTTCTTAAAATTCATGAAGACAAACGTGGCCTCATTCTTACTTCCTCAAAGGAACGGTGCTATATGATTTACAATAATCTCTCAGAAGTAAACAAAAATCGAATTCGGATTTGTCATAGCAAAAACGATGACGATTTGTCTGTGGACGAAATCCTCAAAGCACACGAGGCAGATCCTCACGGCGTCTTACTGTCCTCGTCGCTCTGGGAGGGAGTTGACCTCAAAGACGATCTCTCGAGGTTTCAAATCATAGAAAAAACTCCATTTCCAAACCTCACTGAAAAATGGGTCAAAGAAAAAAGCTCTATGTATCCACTTTGGTATCGTTCAAAAACTTTGATGAAGCTCCTCCAGGGTTGTGGTCGTAGCATACGAAATGACACCGACTGGGCAAAAACATATTTGCTTGATTCCAACGCATGGCGACTCGTAAGTGAGTTGAAAAAGTTTGTCCCGCAAGCGTACCATGACGCTTTGTATCTGAAAAACTAACTGTCCTAAACATATCGCACTATTCGAGTTTGGCTATGTGAACCATTGCTCAAGCGTATGGCTTCGTTTTTCTGTGGATTTTTGTAATCTGCTGAGTGACGCATCAATCCTTTCTTTTGAAAAGCTTCGTTCTCCTGACAAATATCGAACAATCTCTGAATAGTTTACTGTGCCAAATTTTATCTCTGATACGGGTGTGGTTTTGTACTCTAAAAAGATCTTTCGAATCTGCTTATAGTCAATCTGAGAAAGCTTGTCTTGGATTTGTGGAATGTCTTCAAGCCTGCTGTTCTCTTTTACTAGTTTGAGCGCTGTCTTGGGACCTATTCGCTCAAAGCCGTCTGGGTTAAAGTCTGTACCAATCAGTATTCCAATATCTACAAGCTGTTCCCTTGTTACTCCTAGATCTGCTAACATTTTTTCAGAGTCAATTATTTCAGGTTCTATTTCGATGTAGGTGTTACGGTTTGGAATTTTTCTTCTACCACTATTGGTAAAGTTTCTCACCAACCTTTTTGCTCCAAAAAGAATTGAGTCATAGTCTTGGCTTGCGGCAGCATATGCCAAACCAGTCTGGGTTAGGTGAGCCGCAGTTGCCTCGCCCTCTGATGGGGCATCAATGTATGGAATTCCGAATAAACTCAAGAGTTGTTTTGCATCATCCACCATGCCATCTTGCATTACTGTTGTCTGCTGAGCGTACTTTCGCATATCTTCCATGTTTCCTTGAGCCAGAGCTTTTTCATACTTGATTGTAGCTTCTTTTTTGATCTGCTTTCGCCTCTCAATTTCAGCAAATTTCAAAGAAGGCGGCTTGCCATCAAATACATAGACTGGCTTTATTCCAAGAGAAAGAAAGTTGACATTTCGATAGAACAACCCACTCAGATGGCTTGTAACTCTTCCTCTGGCGTCTGATAGTAACGTTCCATCAGGGCCTCTAATAATTGATAAGAATTGGTAAATCGTGTTATAGGCATCAATTGCTATTACCTTTGATGAGAACGACTCGAGCCTTGTCTTTTCTTTTGTGACGAGTCCTTTTAGATCTAGACCCAATGATTTGATATCGCTTTAGCTGTTTTTGTGTTTTTACTGGGATTTGCTATATAGGGGTCAAGATGATTTCAAATGTGATGCCGGGTTAGCCAAGCGGTACGGCGACCGCCTCGAGATCTTCGACAGGGTAGCGGTTGTGCATTTGCACTCAGGGGTTCGAATCCCTTACCCGGCGTACCTAACCTTGAGAGGTCAAGCGATTTTGTCAAAAGTTTGAAAATTTTTCACTCTGGGCTTGTAATATGAAATAGCCGACTACCTTGCATGTCTTTAATTGAGGCATACGATGTAAAGGCAAGGAAAAAAGTATCGTTGGAAAACCCTGAGACATATCAGATGAAAAACGGAACTTGGGCAATCAAAGGGAAAAGCCCAGAAACTGGCATTACTGTCTACAAAATTGTAGGCGCAAAAAAACCAGAGATCTCGCCCTCACACCTGCAATATTTAAAAAAAATATTCCACCGAAACTAAACTCTACAAAAGTATCGAATTTTCGGTAAAATGCCTAGCGGATGGTTTTAACAAAAACCCTATCAGTAACCAATGTTAATGATAGTCATGAACACTGCTCCATTTTGGAAAGAAAGAGTTTGCTCTGATTGCAAAAGAGTTAGGTGCCAAAAAGGATGCATTTGTGATTGCCATTGGCAGAGATACAGGTAATTTGCAGTAAAATTATTTTAAATTTCATTTAGAATGTGCGGAAGAGTCTTTGTGTTCTATGTTATTGTGGCTGCCTAGCTATTGGGATTTTTTTTACTTTTTTGTAGCAGTTATCACAGTTTTGATGCGCTCAGGATTGTATATCGGAATAGTTACACACATTGATATTTTTTACTTCAATCACATGAACAATTCTTTTGGTTGCTAAAATTATTCTGGAATGCGGATATCTGTACACTGATCCTAATACATTTTCGTCATAAATTAGCTATTGTCTTCATTGTTAAGTGTTTCTTAAAAAATTTTGAAAAATTTTAGAACCAAATAAATATGATTAAATTACAATTTATTAAATGAATTCTGAAAGTGGGACAATTATAAAAGAAATAAGTGCAAAAAATTCGACCGAAAATTTCTCAAATTATGGGCATTACATTATTGATGATGATCTGACACTCACACTACCAAAATACAAAAATACGATTTCGATGACTCAGCAATGACAAATATTCCTATATTAGAGAAAATTCACAAAATGGCATATTTGAAAATTTGATATCGGTTAGAACAAAAAATCTTGAAATAGAATTTGTTCCATCGTTTCCAATTCATGTTCCTGCTTACAGAACTGATTTTGTTTTTCTAAAATTATTAAAATCAATTTTTATCAGCATGAAATCTACAACTGAATTTTACGTACCAATTCCTATTGAAAATGTAATCTTTTTCTCAGGGCATGAAATCCATGAACATGTTGATGTGTTTTCATGCGTGCCGGATAATTCACGTTTTGGACTTTATGGGCCACTCGAAAAAGGGAAACAATCAAAATGAGCCTCATAACCTTGGTTTTAGATTTTAACTCAGTTAATTGCCAATTTTTGCTGCAATCTAAGATTGTCACACTAAAAAAGAACGGCAACAAATTGTTCGTTTATTTCAATCAACAAAGATATCATATCACATAACGCACGACACCAATTATTGGTAAAGCATATCGGTAGATTAACAAAAGATAGCGAATCACTCAAAAATGAGGATGATTCAGATGATGGCCTATCAGTTATTACCGAGTTAGGACCTAAAATTGAGATTCAAGACCCACTTGAAGTAAAGGACAGAACCATCTTCTTTTCAAATAAGGAAATACCAAGAACAAAACAAGAAATTGTACAGGAGAAAGCAGATGCAATAAAAGATCAGCTAAACACTACTAATCAATACCAAAAATTTGTAAATGTTGTATTAAAAGAAAGAATGGGAGACATAAAAAAAATATTAGATAAAGAAAAGCGATTTTCTGAAGAACTGAACTGCTTTCAGGACACAACAAAGACAAGGCAGGACCTAGAAAAAGTTAATTCGAAATATATTACTGAATCTGACACCAAAGCTTTACTCGATAACCTTGAAACAGAATACAACAAAATGAAGGAAAGATTTGACTATGAGGTATCAAGAATTGAAAAAACAAAAACTGAGCTCCAAGCAAAAAGGCAACAAATTGAGACACTAAAAGAAGAAATGAAATTCATTGTCAAGAAAGAAAACAAGCAAGAAGTAATTGATGATCCAGTTTTAACCCTTAGACATGAATTAAAGAAACTAGGGGTTGGTGATGACTCCGGGAAGATAACAGAAGCATTAAGGATGCTCTCAAAGAAAATGAATCAAAACCCCTAACTTTGCATTGCCAGCTCTAATTGATTATTCTACGTAATTATTGTGACAATTATGCACAACAATTATGGTTATGAACAATATTGATAAGGTTGGTAAACTATCATCTGGTAAAATGTACAAAATGTAACCACGAGCTTAGATTAGAGCAAAAATCGGTTCGATATCAAAATAAGTGGTTTCATGAAGACTGTTTTAAAACTACATTACAAAAACCCGAACACGAATCAATGACCACATCACAACAACTTGCCCACAAAAAAGACAAAATCTACAAAACAAATGTCATATCTGAAACAATCTATCGACCAGAACGCAAAAACCCCCAAGTGTCCCAAAAACCAGTTTCCAGTCATACGGTGGAAATTCTAGACAATGTCACGGCAGAACTAAAGATACTGAAGCAGGCCATCTCCAAACCAATAGAGAAACCAAAACCAATAGAGAAACCAAAACCAATAGAGAAACCAAAACCAATAATGGAACACGTAAAAAAGACAGAAAAGGTTAGGCCAGACCCGGTACTTGTCGTATTGGCTGTTGCAATTTTTGCCTTATTGACCTATAATGTGTATAGTATCTCTACATACCTAAGTATTGTTTCGATTTCCTTGGCAGCAGCAATTACATTTTATCACATTCTCTCAAGAAGACCACCACAAACACAATATCAATACAAATCAAAACCAGCATCATTTTATTCTATGATAATTCTAGTTTTACCATTTATTTTTGGTACAATTATTGCCTTTAATGGGTACCCAGTGTACGTGACTCTTACTCAAGCAATATTTATCTGGGCACTAACACTGTCGTTTTGGCAAACGATGCTTTTTGTTCCATTGGCAGTACGGAGTGCAGCAAGAGAAACAATGCTAAAAGAACCTGATGTCTGGCCAAAGATTAGTATGCTTGTACCAGCATATAATGAAGAAAATGTAATCCGAACTACGATAGAGTCACTTCTTGCAACTGATTACCCAGACAAAGAAATCATTGTAGTTGATGATGGAAGCAAAGACAAAACACTTGAAATTGCAATGAATTACAAAGATAAAATTAAGTTAATACACAAAGAAAACGGCGGCAAGGCATCGGCTCTAAATCAAGGTTTATTGTATGCAACAGGTGAGATAGTTGCTATTGTGGACGCAGATACAATAATCGGTCACTCCTCACTAAAACACATTGCAAAATCCATGGCAGAAGAAAATGTGGCTGCAGTTGCGGGAAATGTAAAAATTCGTAATAAGGTAAACTGGCTTACTTGGTGTCAGGCATTAGAGTATATGTCTGGAATTCAAATTATGAGAAGAGGGTTAGATTACTTTGGAGCAATCACCATAGTTCCAGGAGCATTAGGCGCATTTAGAAAAAAGAAATTGGAAGAGGCAGGTACATATCACAAAGACACTTTGGTTGAGGATTTTGATGCTACAATGAAGGTGCTCAGGTCTGGCATGGTGGTGAGCGGAAGCAGCGCTGCAACAGCATATACTCAAGCTCCGCAGACACTGCGTGATTATTATAAACAGAGAAAAAGATGGTACCGCGGAAACCTCCAAGTCCTAAGAAGACACTCTGATATTTTACTAAATCCTAGATTTGGTTATTTACAAAAACTTTCATACCCTCTTATGGTAATTCACATGCTAGTGATTCCAATTGCAAGCATAATGCTTTGGATTTTTGTAGGCTATCAACTAATAATTGGTAATTATCAGTTTGTGGCATTTACCTTAGGCATATACATTACATTGCAGTATCTGCTTTCGGCAATGGCAATACGTATGGATAACGATGACAAGAGAATGATTCTTTATTCGGTATTTTTGGTGGTTGGATACAAACAATTAATGGATGTTTTGCAGATCAAGGCAGTGATTGAAGAGGTTTTAGGCCAAAAAGCAAAATGGACTAGTGCAAAGAGGGTAAAACAGTAAATGATTGATACAAAGTTAGCATTTGTAATTTTAGCTGTTTGTTTTGTGTTATTCACGCCGCCTGCATTTGCGCAAGAAAAAACAGGCACGTTGGAGGTTTTTATAAAGAACGAAAACAACGACAGGGTTACACCTGAAGGTGTCTCTGTCAAAATATACAAAGACTTGGAAAAGAATCCACTACAACAAATCCCAGCGCTTGAAAATAACCCATTTACTATTACTTCACTGCCTTTAGGGAACAGGTACAAAGTCGAAGTATACGTCAATAACTTATATGCAGACGTAGGGTTTGTAGATTTGCAGAAAAACCAACAACACCTTGATATCACAATAAAAAACATGGGCGGAATGCGCCTGAACATCTTCTACAGCGATGGAGAAACTCCACTTCCTGCGGCTAAAGTCTGGATAAAATCTCATGATGGAAAAAGTTGGAGCTACTCTGAAACAGACGAAAATGGGCAAACAATCCGGACTTGGCTGTATCCGTCAATAAAAGAAGGAAATTATTACTTTGCAGAAATCTTGATTAGTCCAAATCTAAAGCATGTTTATTCGCCGATAAAACTGCAACCAAATATTGCACAAGAGTTCAAGGTGGTTACCAAATGGCCCACAATAATTGATAAGCTGATCACAATAGAAGTCTATAATTCTACAAAAGCCAAGGTAACAAAACAAGATGGGACGTTTATTGCACAATTATTTGACGTAAAGAAGAACAAGGTTGCCGAATCCACAGTGACAGACAAGGGTCTCGCACACTTTTCTAATCTCAAAGTAAATGATTATGCGCTGTACATCAAAACAGAGGATGGCAAACAGCTAAAAACTGTAGCTGCAAAAAAAGTAACAATTACAGACACAATCAACACAATCAAAATTTATTTGAACAATCCTGAGCTAAATAGTGATCACCTAAACTGTGATTGTGTTGCGTTTAGACTCGATGACATACAAGATTTTTATCTTGCACCAGCACAAATATCAATAATTTCCCTATTTGAAGAAAAGAATACACCATTAACAATTGGCATAATTGGTAGTGTGGTTGGAACAGATCAAAAATTAATTTCTACAATTAAAACAGGCCTTGTATCTAATGCTCCAATAGAAATTGCAAGTCATAGCTGGAACAACAGGGTTTTGGCCACGTTATCAAAAAGTGATCAAGAATCACTCATAAAACAAGCAAACGAAAAAATCAAAACGATTTTTGGGCAACAGCCAACTGTGTTCATTCCACCCGAAAATCGCTTTGATAATACTACACTTTCAATACTAAGTGATAATGGATTCACACACATTAGTTATTCTGTGTCTGAAGCAGAGCCACCCCTTTTCAAAAAATCAAACTTTTACCATTTCCCTATACTACCGGCTACTGCAAGATTAGACGCATCGACAGGAATTTGGCACCATTACTCAACTGAGAAAATTTTTGATGATATAGAACAAAGTATCTTTGATTATGGTTATGCAGTAGTAATGATGCACCCATACGAATTTTCAATGTACGAAAATGCTGGTTACGTAAACAAAGTTAACACAACCAAAATTAACGAATTAAAATCATTAATTGATAAAGTGTATTCACGCAATCTAAAAATTTTGCCAATTGGTTCAATCCAAGACTACGATAAACCTGTTGGTAAAAGCCAGCCAGACACAAAGCCAGGAATAACAAACTGTAATTGTGTTGCATTTAGGCTTGACAATGTTCAGGACTTTTGGCTAAATGATGTACAAAACACGGTTTTGGACACATTTGATAAAAAAGGTGTGCCACTGACCATATCGGTACTTGGCAAGTTCATTGGTGATGATACAAAGGCTGTCACTCACATAAAGGAGAAAGTGAAAAATAAACCAGATCAGTTAAGACTTGCAAATAGGGGATGGGAGTATGTAGATCACACTGAGTATGACTTACAAAAACAACTAGCCAGCATAAAACAAACAAACGACAAAATCTCTGCTGTTTTTGGCTCGAGGGCGGTAATATTTGCGCCCCCATATGATGCGTTCAACAAAAACACCATTGAGGCTATAAAGCAAACAAAAATGATCTATTTTAGCTCAAGTATAACAAATGACCAGCAACCATTTCCTGCTGATTCTCTAAGACACGTTCCAGCTACGGTCTCGTTTGCTAATCTATCTGGTGATGATCCGTTCCTCTCGGGTACCATGCAACAAAAAGCGTTGACAAAAGTTCAGGCAAGCATCAAACAGCACGGCTTTGCCGTAATTAGCCTGCACCCACCCGATTTTGCTGTAAAAACCGATGTAGTAGAAAACAAAGTTGATGCCGATAAGATCAAGTTGCTTGAATCGCTAATTGATGACATTAGGTCAAGCGGATTGGATGTTGTGACATTAGAAAGAGTACCTGCACTATTGGATGACAAATCAATCATTATTCCAGGCTGGATAAAAGACAATGCGGCCTCTTGGTCTGAAGGCAAAATTACCGATTCTGATTTTACAAAAGGACTTGAATATCTAATTGATCAAAACATCATAAAAATTCCAAACGCACAAACAGGTGTTTCTGAACAAAAAATCCCGTTATGGGTTAAAAACAATGCATCTTGGTGGTCTGAAGGAAAAATCAGCAATGCTGATTTTGTAAAGGGCATTCAATATCTAATTGAACGTGGAATAGTAATAGTCTAGCTTGGAAATGACGTATCGGGACCAAGCTTGTCTTGCGGCTTTACATCTTGGTCCCATTTACCTCTAACTCCTTTGATTAGAAAAAATATTCCAACACCAATTAGTCCTAAAACAAAGGCAAAAAATATTGTTCTATCCTGCATAGCTGTGTTGCAGTCTATTTCTGTTTGTATGCCGTCCTCAAATTCAAAACATTGGCCAAATTCCTGTGCTTGTACTGTAAGGTCATAATGGTGTTGACCAAATATTCCTAAAATTAAAAAGCCTACAAAAATAAATGCAACACCAAGTAGAATTACTCGTGTGTCGCTCATATCATTGATTAGTACAAGCGACTTATGTTACTTTTTCTATCTTAGCTTTGAGGTTTTGAAGTGATTTTTCATAAAATGAATCAATAAATGTCAAAAACTCTTCAAACTGCTTTTTATCAGTACTGTCACTGATCAAAAATGACGACCAGCTTAACTGGGATATTCTACCTTTTGGTAAAATGGATAATGTTGCGTGATACGCATCAAGTGGAAGACCGCTTGTTGCAATATATGACAAGTAACTTTCTGGCTTCCAGCCTACCACATATTCAATTACCTGACTTTGATCCAAGAACGTGAGTTTTCTAATGGCTCCAATTCCGCGTCTGGTCTTGGACAAAAATTCGGTCTTTTTTACATCAATTACCCACTCCGTTAGGCCTATGATATTGCTAATTTTGTCCCAGATCGTCTTTGGCAAGACATCTAATATGGCAGCCTGAGTTACTGTTGCCAGATAATGGCCGTTATTGTTATGATGTATGATGGCATGTGCCATATATTGAAAAGTTTTTTATATTTTTAAATTTTTAACTAGAAATTCGACAGATATACATTTGCTAAATACTCAAAGTTAAACATGGTCTTTGGATGGGGTAAAAAAAAGGATGATGCAGCAGAACAAATCACAAAACAAGATCAGATAATTACACTATCAGAAATAGAATCAATTCTTCAACAAAAAAAGCATGAAAAACAAAAATCAGCCATACTGCAAACAAAACCACTCTTTGAAGAAATTCAAAAAGAAATAAAATCTATAGATAAAATAATATCTCATCTCAAATCCGATAATCTAAAAGTGGATGATATAGACAAGACACTAAAAGTTCTAGTTGTCAGAAGCAAGTCTGAGGTAATCGAAATCATATCCAAAGAATCAAAAAAGACAATTCCACAAGTCTCATCGTACGATGCCTTGTTGAAATCTTCTGAGGTTTCTTCACACATATTAAAAAAAATTGGAGATGTACTTGGGAAAAACAGTCGGGTTATACACGTATTTGCCAAAAAGTATGCTCAAGACCTAAAGACGCATCTTGAAATAATCACTAAAAACCAATCTGCAATATCAAAGCAGATACGTGATGTTTCTTCTTTTGATTCAGATGCATTAGCGATAAAGACTATTGCAGAAAAAATTTCACAACTTAACAACGAAATTATTGAAAAAACACAGCACATTGATAAATTAAAAGAATTCCACAACGAATGTACTGATACAATCACTTCTACAGAACAAAACATCGCCTCGATGCGCTCCTCACCTCAGTTTACTGAGTTATTAGAATATCAAAAACAAATAAAACAAGTTGCAACCCAACAAGACAATCTAAACAAGGAAATTGATGACGAGTTTTCAAAAATTTCAAGGCCGCTAGGCAAATACGTTTACGTAACATCCCTTGAAAAACCGTTCAGGGTAATGCTAGAGAACCTGATTGCCAACCATGCTGACACCATATCGTTAGAAAACAAAGATGCCATACTAACGATCTTGGAGGCGTGCATGAAGGGTATAATGTCTGGAACAGTTTCGGTAAAAGAAACCGACAAATCGGTTGCCCAAATAACCCACCTAATTTCACTCCTTGATGACTTTATTGCAAGAAAAACTGATCTACAATCGCAACGCAAAGATTTGCAAGAAAAACTTGGCATATTTGATTCTAAACAACTTGAGGATCTAGAAAGGCAGTTAGAGAGGGCAAAATTAGACAAAGACGACACAGAATCAAAAGTAAAAACACTTCAGACAGATCTAGACACTGACTACACCCAAAGACAAAAACTCGTCGAAGATCTTCAGAGCTCGCTCGTGGGGGCGTCTGGAATAAAATATACAATTCAATTCTGAGGTATGCGTTGAAATCCAAAGTAGAGCGTAAGGTTGTATTAAAAAAACAAGCCAAAGATGGCATACTGACATATTGTAAGATAAAGCACCCAAACGAAGGGATTCTAATACTGAAAGGCAAATCAAAAAATGGTGTAATTACAGTTGACGGACTAGTCATTCCGCCATTTTCGTATAGTGACCAAACGTTTGCTGGTTTTCCGCAGTCGTTTCTTCCCTTGGATCTATCGTATGTTGGCAGCGCACACTCGCACCCCAGCGGACCTGCAAAACCATCTATTACAGATTTACACAACTTCTTCGGTCTTGTCTCAATAATTGTAAAAGCCCCATATGAAAACAATGATGACATCTTTGCTTGGGATAGTGGTGGAAACCAACTGGAAATAATCTTCGATGAGTAGCTGAGATGGAAAAAAACTCACAAAGCTTTATAAGGTTTTTGGGAGGTATGACTGTGTGTTGTTTACTTACAAAAATTATCTGATATTTCTATTTGCATCCTTGGCCATAAGTATTGGTTTGCAGATGGTTTTACCATTCCCATATGGCCTTGCAGCCGCACTTGCAATTTTCATTGCCCTGCCACTTTTCATTCGCCGCAAATACATGAGTAGAATGCGAGGTTATGGTGACTCTGGCAGTGGTGGGGGAGGATTCTTTGGCTTTAACTCTGAAGGGAGTGGGGGAGTCAAATATGTGTGTCTTACGTGTAGCCATAGATTCAAGGGAGCCACCTGTCCTAGATGTGGCTCTAAGATGAAGCGTGCCGATTTCTAGGTCATGTCGCTAGAGAAACTAAGGACGCAGGCAATCTATCAAAATTCTATAGATACATGGATTGCAATATGTGAAGAAAAGCAACTAGATTGGTACGACACTGAAAGCTACAAAAAATTCATTGAATATCTTTTCAAAAACAAGATAAACATGAAAAAATTTCCACTCTGCGTAAAGGAGACTGGTGGTATGTATGAGCGCGGAAAGGACAAAACAAAATTTGCAGAAATGCTTGCTGAGCTTATAGATCCCAACGCAGCAGCATACACAATAAAACTAAATGACCAAACGCTAAAGATAATCCGAGATTTCCAGATTATGAATTAACGCCTAAGCTTTGGGTTTGCTACGGTCTCAAGCGAATTACCAATGAATACAAACGCAAGGCCTGTGAGAGCTATCATTATTCCGGGGGGAAGTATCCACCACCACAGTCCTCTTGCGGCAGCGCCATATGCTTTGGCATCGTGTAGTATTTGGCCCCATGTGGGAAAAGTTGGATCGCCGAGCCCCAAAAAGCTTAGTCCTGCCTCTGTCGTGATTGCAGCTGGAACGGAAATGGCAATGCTTGCAAGCGCATACGGTAAAATCTGAGGTATGATGTGCCTAAAAATAATCTTAGAATCTTTTTGACCCATAGTTTTTGCAGCATCCACAAACTGTCTTGTTTTGATTTGTAGTGCCATGCTTCTTGATACCTTGGCAACGCCCACCCAACCAAATATCATCAAAAATCCAATCAGCAAAAATATACTATTTGAGGTTGTGACAGACAAGATGATCAGAAATGGAAGAGCTGGCAGTGCATAGATTATGTCGTTGAATCGCATCATGGACTCATCAGTTTTGCCACCCTTGTACCCTGCATACACACCAAAAACAAGACCAGCAACTACAGAGCCAATAGATACTACTATTCCAATAAAGAGGGCAATTGGAGTTCCCCACATCAATCCAATCGACAGGTCCCGTCTTAACTCATCGGTTCCAACAAGACCAAAGACCTTGCCACCCAAAATCAGACTCGAATCTGAAATCGTATTTTGCGAATCAACTCCGATGAGTTTCACTAAAAACACATAACTGCCTTTTAGCACCTCATGGCTATCTGATTTTGAAAAAATAATTTCTTTTGAAGGGATTTTATCAATCTGGTATGAGTACTGTGATGATTGTAGCAAAAGATTTTTTTTAATGGCATCGTTTGTAGAAAAAATCTTATCAGAATAGGCACTCATGCCATCTGACTCTGGAAGTGACATAGACACCAACCGCAAAGTTTTGCCATCTGGTCTTATTACATCAATTTGTAGTAGTGGCGAATTTTCATATTTGGCGACATATTGGAATATAAAGTCATTTGGGAAGTAGTCAAACTCATAATCGGTTTCGAATCTTTCCAACACTGTTAGCGTTAAGCCTTTTTGTTGAAGTATGATTTGAGGATTATCAAAAATTTGATGTTCTGGTATTTTTTTCTCACTAAAAAAATTCACCCAGCTAGGCTGTGCTGATCTTGGAAATGATGTCCAGCTTGCGGGATTGTTCCATTGCTTGTATGTATCTAATGGGACGAATACAAAAGTAAATACTGATAACAATATGAGCAAGACTAGGATTCCTATTCCAATCAATCCCAATTTGCTTTTAAGAAAACTTTGTTTTATTTCGGATGAAAAGGCAGACATCTCAAATAGTCCTGATCCTCGGATCTAGGTATCCATACAACAAATCCGCTACAAAGATGCTGACTAGGAAAAATGCAGTCAGCACGTATGTTGCCCCAATAATTACGGGTAAATCCATTACGTTTATTGCTTCAAAATATAGCCGACCCATTCCTGGCCAGTCGAATACTGCTTCCGTAATTATTGCACCACCAAGTGAACCAGAGAGACTTAGCGCGAGAATTGTAACTATTGGCGGTGCGGAATTTTTTAGTGCGCTGCCAAAGACAATCTTGTTTTGCTTTATGCCGATTGCTTTTTTTACAAAGATAAAATCTTCATGCATCACTCCAACCATAAAGTTTCTGACAAGGTACGCCCATGTCCCAAAACCAATCAGAACTATTGTGATTAACGGGAGTGTCATGTGGTAAAGCAATGCTCCAATATATCCGGGATCGGTCGGTGCAACTAGGGGGGTAGCCCTTGCCGGAAATAAATTGTATGAAAAAGAAAATGTAAAGATCATTATGAGGCCAACCCACCACACAGGAAAACTACTGCTAATTATAGCAAATGACGACGTTACCTTATCTAATTTGGAATGAATATTACTTCCAGACGCAGCGCCGACAAATATGCCAATCAGAGAAATTATGATTGTGGCTGTAGTAAAAAGCAAAATGGTTCGTGGAAGTTTTTCCAAAATTATATCACTTACTGCAGTTGAGCCATTATCGCTTGTCAAAAATGTTGCATGGCCAAAATCTAAAACAAGTATCTTGTACATAGAAAGACCAATTCTGTTTGGTGAGTACCACGGTGTATCAAGTCCCAAATTCTTAGTTCTTTGCTCTATTTGGTTTTGAACGTACAAGTCAAGATCCTCAACGCTCTGGAAACTACTTGAAAGTGCTTTGTTTTCAACTATCTCTGATCTGACTTGAACCGCAACACCTTTTTTCATTATAGCATCCATGTTGGAGCCAACAAGAAGAATGGTGAGAAGCAATGTAGCTATTAGAACGCCAAACAAAATGGTTGCGCGAATCGCAAAATATCGCTTGAGACCCATTGATCAGGTTTTATTGAATTTACTTAAAATCTCTACGCTATTGTACGGGTTTAATTTCAAGATAAGAAAGCAGTGTGATTAATGCGAAAGGCTTATCGATTAGATCTAAGCTAGCCTTGACTGGTTCAAATTCATTGCTGCGCTGAGTCATGTATGGGGAAAGAAAAAAGACCTTTTGTTGAGGACTAGACTGCCTTATTTGGTCTTCAAGGTTTGTGTGGCCGTCAATCTTTGTTGGTTTTTCAAGGACCACAAAATCATATCCATGAGTTTGTTCCATGATCCTGTCTAGACATGAAGACTTATCAGAGACAAAATCTGCTTCATATTTTTTTTGAGAAAAAATTTTTTTGTAAAGTTCAATAATTCTGTTATTATCCTCAAGAACCAGTGCCCTCATCAGTTTAACCCCACCTGATATAATTTCTTGGAAGGAATGCCTGCACTCCTTCCATTTTTGCAGTTTGCAGTAAATCTCTATCAAAGCTTACCAATGTGGATCCTGTAATCTTTGCAGTTGCTAAAATCAAATTATCTGGGCTGTGACATTCGTAATATTTTTCGGCTAATCTTTGAGACTCTAAGACTATCTCATTTGTTTTATCAACAGTTATCGGCTGCTTGCAGTATTGGTACACCCGTTCCATAGTTGCAATTGGATCTGCTCCAGTGATCTTGTTGACCTCTCCTAGGATTGTCTCTGGAATTACAAGCTTTGACTTGTATCTTTTCATTCTCTTTGCAATGGGTCTTAGGACACGACCTTCTTGAATTTCTTTTATGAATACATTTGAATCTAAAACTACGGTTTGGGTTTGTACAGATGCCAATAAACTAGATTGGGTTTAGGTATAAAAGCAATTTTGCAATAACTGTATCATGTTACAAATTGTAACAACTGGTTATATACGCACAGAAGAGCTCATCACCGTTGGCCGAAAACGGCGAAAAGTCACTTGCAGAAAAGCTTGACGTCGCAATCGAAAATCTCAGCACATGGTATAGAGTTACACTAGTTATGGTAATAATCGGTCTTTTGTCTCTCTCTGTTGTGATCTCACTTTCGCAGTACTACTTTCAACAAGAGATAAGCAAACACGGTGAAATTGAAGAAACAAAAGACGAAAAGACTGGCAGAATAGGGCTAGTGTTTGTACCACACTCAGATAATGTCTTTTCAACAGAAAGTGTTCTTAGGCTGTATGTTACTCAAACTTGGCTCATGGCAAGTAATGGGGTTGTCATAGGGCTTCTCTCGTTTCTATTTTTGTGGATCACACTCCGTGGCCAGGTATACAAAAAAGATCTTAAAGACATTGAAAACCAACTGATTAGGCAGTCATATCTTGTAAACTTTGAGACCTCTATTCCGGAAGGGGATACACGTGTAGATAAAATCCTAAACCACTCTGCTCTTGTATTTCCAGAATTACAATACCTACTCAGGGAAACAAAACCTGGAAACAAAAAACTTCCATACAAGTTAAACCAATCTATAAAAAATGATGCCGTTGATGTGATTGTTTCAACAAAGCGAGGAGATTTTATTGTCAAGTTTTTCGATAATTTGTCGTTCGCAACACTTGAAGAATTTACAAACAATCTCTCCAAATCGGGCAAGATGATATTTCGGGTTTTATGTGTTGCAAAAAACTTTGATGAACAGATGCAATCAACACAACTCTCATCTATGATGCAAAAGTTAAACATTGATTTTGATATGGACTTGATTTTTGAAGAAGATCAAGGATACTCGATGCTGTGGATTAACTAATCTGCATCAAAATCTCTTATCCCAAAAAGATATTTTACATCAGGATCGAAATTGGTGCACTTTAGAAAAGCATTTTTACCTTTTTCGGTGATTCTATACTCAAATTTTGCCTTTGGATTTTGGCTATCTCTAATTTCAACAAACCCCTTTTTGTTAAAACTTTCCAAGATTAGCCTTAACCGTTCTCTGTTTAGGTCAGAGCCGGGAGTACCTGTGGTAATCTGCCTTAGATTCATCCACGTGCCTACCTTTGTTAGATATCCAAGGATGGCGATATTGGTATCCCCTGGTGTCTGATTGAATTTTCGCTCCACTTGCTATCCAAAGAAAAACTCAATTGATATGCCTTATGTATTATCAGTAAATTATTTGCACCAATGATCGCAATCTATTCTAGTGACTAGATTGAAATATTTCTATTGAGTGCAAGTACGATCAGAAAAGCAAAAAAGCTTGTACAGGAAGGTAACATAGTCAAAATAGCCGACGAACTATATCAAGTCAGGTCTTCATCTGATCCAAACAAGTCATACATGGTAACGTTGGACTCTTGTGATTGCCTCGGATTCAAAAATTTCTATAAATTCCATCATGGAAAGGGAATAAAAGCAAACTGCTCACACCTAGAAGCAGTTAGGTTATACCTCAAAGATCAAAAAGACTAATTCCTCAAAGTTCAGATCTGTATAATTCCTACATTGGCTAGATATTCCAATCCTTTTATAAATTCCATATCTGAGATCAAACCGTCAGCCCACCATGATGCGTTTGTCTTAAGCCAACTAGGTATGGTCTGTGAGTGTCCAAGAGGTTGGGTTTTTTGAATTATAATGATGTTTTCTTTTGCAAGAAATTCTACGGCATCAATAAATTCAGTATCGGAAATTTCACCAGACGACCACCATTTGGCATCGTTTTTTATCCATGCTGGAATTGCAGGCTCTTTTTGGTCAAGCTTAAAGGTGGTGGTACCAACCTGCGTGGGTAGTCCATACACGACCTTGAGTGTGTATTCTGATATAGCCATGTCTGTAGTCTTGATTGTTTGTTTGTATGATGCATCCGCGTCGAATTTTCCATCTATTATGTCAACTAGTATGTCTGAATTTCTGTAAACTAGGATCTGATATGGAGTCCCCGCAAAATCGCTGTGAACTTGGCCGTTTACTGAAACATTCTGGCCGGTATTGTAATTTGACTTGTTTGTGACAATCGGATTGTCAGTTTCTGGCTGGGCTTCTGGCGCAGTAGTGACTACAATCTTTCCTGTAAGCCATGGGTGAACCTCGCAGAAATAATAATAGGCAAAACTTGCGGTGTCTGTTATTTTTACTGTAGCAGACTTGGATGGTTTGATGCTATCAGTCTTGAAGAATTTTCCTGAATAATCTGGGTGCCCTGGAACGCCACTTGTAATACTATGTGTTGCAGAATCTTCATTGACCCAAGTTATAGAATCGTTTGGTTCAATTGGCAAAATCTCAGGATAAAAAGACTTGATTTGTAAGTTTTTGTCTGAAGAACCTGTTAGAACTTTGATTTCCAAATTATCGCCTGCTGCATGGGCATAATTGGAACATATCAGAATCAAAACAAATGAAAATACTGCAAATGCGTTATACAAATTGTCTCCAAATCTATTCAAAATCAAAATGATATTCTTAATTTGTCTGTCCAAAACAGACAAACAGCGCTCTAGGCAGTATCTGGTACTGGCTTAAACATCCTCTTATAAAACCAGAAAAGACCCAACACTTCAATTTGTTCCATGAATAATATTAAATGCAAATTAACAAGCCAGCCATTTGTGGTATCGTTTAAAATTGCATATGACACAGAAAAAAGATATTCCAAATACTGAATCTGAGCAAGACCAATAATGTCGTGTATCTGTGGACCACTTATACTCAAAAGCGCTGTTCTGTCAAGATTTCTACTGGCAATAGTTTGCGATAGAATTTCCTTATCGTCAAGATAAACTGTATTTCCTCGGTCTATTAGAAGCACGGTCGTACCAAAATACAGCATAAAAAACACAAGTGCAGCTATGATGAGTTTAGCTGAACGGCCCCACAAGGCTTTTGTAATTTGGTTTTTAAATACATGTCCCAATCTACCAAGCTTATTCTTCTTCACCAAAATTATCAAACTAAAAGAAATCGCTGTCGCAATGCCAAGGTTGCCAAGCCAGTGATCAGAGATGTATTGGCTGACAAATAGCCGCAATGGTAGAAACATTGCGGCAGTAACGCTCAGCAGAACCATTTTTTCTTTTAAGTCAACTATGTCCATTTTTTCTTTCCTTGATGCCACGCTCAGATTGGGCAAAGGTTAGAACTTGTTTTTGAGCTCTTTGAGATACTTGACACTTATCCTGTATGCCTTGATAGCAGAATAGATCTCAAACAATTCCTTGTATGTCGGTTGTAATTTTTTTAGGTCATCCCTGTTTATGCCAAAGTCCGTAATGGTTTCCCAAATGTTCTCAAGTGACACGCCTTCCTCATCCACTAGTATTGAGGAAAGCTGCTTTCCAATTCCCTTGCCTAGACTGATGCTTGTAGACATCATGGCCGGGGTTTCTTTAGCTCTGATTATATCTTTCACGGAAATAATGCTGTCTTATTAGTTCCAATTTGGAACTAGAGAAAAGACAAAAAATTGATCATTTTAGATTTTTATTTACTGTTAGCCCTTTTACTTTCTTGCTGTTTATCTTTTTGTCTTCATTGGTTTTAATTTTGGACTGATTCTTAGTATTGTTAAAGTCATTGACGTCGAGAAGCTCTTCTCTTGTAACTGATAATTTCTCAAAATATGCCTTTCTTGCATCCTCTAATGAACCACCATTGTCTAATACGACTTTCATTGCATGCTGTGCCTCCACGCGTAGTTGTTTTGTATAGTTCAACTGATAAGATATCTGGTCTTTGATTCTCGGATCTACTGTTGCCATATACATTTCATATTGCGCATCAGAAAAAACTCCTGCTCCAACTGGACGCTCCCTTAATGCCTCTTCAAGCATTTGTTGAGCCAAGATTCGTTTTTCCTGTAACGCATTTTTTTTGGCTTCCATGTCCATTTGTTTTTGTTTTATCTTGTTTTGCTCCTCAATGAACTCTTTTAGGTGTTTTAGCTTTATTGCAGCATATGGATCGTTTGGCAATGTAGTGTTATTGCTAGAAAATTCGTTTGAGCCGTAATAGATTTCGCTAAACGTCGTGCTTTCCTTACCGATCTTTAGCGTTAGTTTTGCGAATCCTTTCTTGTCTGCAGATTTGGCAAAAATATTGACGGAGAATGTTCCTGGCATGTACTGCTCACCAAACTCGTATCTGAAATTGCCTTCAGAGTCGGTTGTGTTAGTAGCTGATTGGTCAGAAAAGCTTATCTTGACTTCAGCACCGGAAACTGGTCTTGAAACTTGATCTAAAACTGTGCCGAAAACAACTGGTTTTTCATTTAGGCCGACTTCAGACTGTTCCAAATCTGCCCTGACGATCAAATCCCATGGTGTTGCGGCAGACGCAAACGTAACATTGCCAAGCAAAATGGACGCTAACAACACCCCAATTACAATGTGACGGTGCAATGCCAGATTTTTTGGGCTTTTTTTGTTAACCCCACAGATCAAAATCATAACAGTTTCAAATCAGTTATTTTTGAGTCACCAAAATAGATCATGATTTTTGTAATACCTGATCTACCAAAGCATCCAATTTGTATCAAAACTGACATGGGGTCGATATCTAATCATACCGGGTCAGTTCTTAACACATGGTAAATCAAAACCGACAAAGACAAAAAATTGATCTAAAAATGTCCCCAAATTGAACGAAAGCTTTTAATCGGTGTAATTTTTACGATAAAATCGTTGCAATTAAAATTTTATACGATTTTCCTAACTGTGATAGTTTTAAGCAGTTTGTCACCTTCAGCACTCGGTGCGCCAAGCTATACTCCAGCTCAAAACATTGTCAAATCGGGAGACTTTGTAACACTTCAAGGTGAGGGAGTAGATCCAGACGATGATTCACTCACTATCATGTGGAAACAAACTGGTGGAGAACAAGTCACTCTTTTGCCATCCGCAGGTGTTGCAGAGCCAACATTCCAAGCCCCAGAAGTTGAAAATGGCAAAGTCAAAATTCTTACCTTTGAGTTAACAGTTAAAGATCCTTATGGCGGTGTTGACACCGATATTATAAAAATTACCGTTATGCCAAGAAACCAACCACCAACTGCCAATGCTGGTTCTGACCAGACAGTAGAAAAAGGCGATGAGGTAAGGCTTCAAGGCAGTGGTACAGACCCAGATGGAGATCCACTGATTTATCGTTGGTCACAAGTCGATGGACCAATAGTGGACGTGGATGATCCAAACTCGCAAAGTCCGACACTAGATACCTCGTCTATGTCGAGAAGCTCAGGAACTTTGAGATACCAGTTAACAGTTACTGATGGCTTTGGTGGACTTGCAAGAGATACAGTAATTATCAAAGTTACTGCTGGAAGACCATCTCTGATTTCTGCAGATGCAGGCGCTGATAAAACAGTTAACGAAGGACAAACTGTTCAACTAGATGGTATGTGTACTGACAAGCTGAATAGAGACCTTTCTTATACATGGACTCAAACACTTGGACCATTTGCAGAGCTATCCTCAACTGCAGATGCTGATCCAACATTCGTTGCGCCAGAAATTCCAAACGGTGCAATTGTTGCGCTAGCATTTAGATTTACTTGCAATGCCGCAGAAGGTGGTGGTACTGCAACAGATATTGTAATTATTAGAGTAAGACCAGTAAACGATGATCCAACTGCAGATGCAGGACCAGACAAGGAAACAGCATCCTTTAGAATATTGTATCTGAGTGGTTCTGGCTCAGACCCAGATGGTGACAGATTGCAATACTCTTGGAAACAAGTATCTGGCACTGATGTAGAAATTGTCTATCCAAACAAAGCAGATGCACGATTCCTAACCCCAGAGGTGTTTGGTGGTGCATCAACTACACTTTCATTCGAATTAACAGTGACTGATCCATATGGCGGAGAAGATTCTGATCAAGTGGTAATTACAGTTAGGTCTAGTAATGTCAGGGCATCAGCAGACGCAGGTGCAGACCAACTAGTTGATGAACAAACTGAGGTGACACTTGCAGGTACAGGTGAAGATCCTGACAGTGATAAAATAACATTTGAGTGGAGGCAAGTAGCAGGCGAACCGGTGGAGCTATCTGCAGCAGATGAGGCAGAGCCAACATTTGTAGCCCCAGTTGTGGAAAATGGTAAAACAAAGGTGTTAGTCTTTGAGCTCAGAGTTTCTGACGAGAGTGGTCACCCTGCAAAGGATGTGACCAGAGTTACAGTTCTTCCAGTAAACGCGCCACCAGTAGCTGATGCAGGCAATAGCCAAACAGTTGATATTGGCGCTACTGTCACACTAAGTGGTTCTGCAAGCGACGATGATAACGATCCACTAACATATCTGTGGAGCCAAATATCTGGTCCAAGCGTTACGCTTTCAACAGAAACTGACTTGACTACAGAATTCGTAGCACCAAGCGTTGAAGTTGATACGACATTTACATTCCAACTAATTGCAAACGACGGCCAAGCAGACAGCGAACCATCCACTGTAGATGTAATAGTTAAAGGCCTAATTAGCAAGAAAATAACTGCATATGCTGGCAGCGACCAAGGAGTAGATGAAAACTCTGTTGTTACATTATTTGGTTCGGGCAAAGACCCAATGAAGCACAAGCTCTTCTACAACTGGAGACAACTTTCAGGTGAACAGGTAGCACTTTCGGCGTCTGATCTTGCCAAACCATCATTTGTAGCACCAGAAGTAGCAAATGGTGAGTTCAAATCACTGGTCTTTGAGCTTACTGTTAGCGACGGAACTGGGCGCACAGCAAAAGACACTGTAACCATTACTGTTAGTCCAATAAACGCTGATCCAACAGCAATTGCCAAAGTCAAAAGCGTTAGGGAACCAGTATAAACCCAGTTTCATTCTTTTAGCTAGTTTTAACTTCCAAGACCAACAAAATCAATAAGTCATATTCATAAACTAAGTGACTGGCAATAATGTTGAATTTTGGATTTAGAAAGATTTCGTGACGATGTCTATGTGGTTACTGACAGACTTTCAACTCAGCTGCAAAAAGATGACATACCAAAACTAAACTACGTTAGGCAGCGACTAATTGAGCTGTACGAACAGAACTTGGTAAAAATCAATCATTCTGTTTTGGAGTTAATCTGTGCAGCAAACCTGGTATCGAGGGGATATGCAGTCGATGTAGAAAAGCAGCTTACTAGTTCTCTTGTGTGTGATATTTATGCAAAAAAGGATGAACATACTACAATTATTGAAATAGAGACTGGTTTTACTCCACCTGAACATGCCCTTGATACTATTGATTACTATGTGTCCAGAATAGTGAGCAAGATAGCAAGGTATAGCAAATTTTGTGACGAATTTTCACTTGCAACTCCTGTAATCGGCGTACTTCCATTTCATCGTGTTTTTCTAAATCCTCCGTCGCTGCGGTCAGAAAATGAGGTAAAAAAAATCAAGGCGGGGTGCGACAGATTCTACAAGAACCCTCCGATAGAATTCGGTGACATTCTTAATGCAAAATTAAACTCGATTTATCTAATTAACATAGACAAAGACTTTGCCAAGGAAATTGATCCAGTTTCCTACTACAAGCTTACAGTATCGTTATTAGAGAAAAGTGAGATAGACCTTTAGAGGCATAGTCCTAAAATATGGCAATGGTGTAAATATTGTTATGATATGCGCAAGCTGCGAAAAACACAAGCATTATGAATGCATTGACTGCCAAAATGACCATAAGACTGAGCTTTGCAGCTGTGACTGTCACGTTCTCTCAAAATCAGAAACACACAAGCACAACTAAAAGTCTGCTCGCCAGCCAGACTTTAGCTTTCTTTCGATGTCATTTGCAAGCATGTCAAGCTGTTGGGTTTCGCCAAAGCTTTGGTATGTGAGTTTTTCTAGCGTCTTGATGACACTTTTTGCTGTTCGGTATTGCGGAATTGCCGGCTCGTTTAGCTCACCGTATAGGCCTATCCCAGAAATGTTGTTGAGTTTTGCATATCCAAGAATCATCCCATTAAAACCTGTGATGACTGATTTGGGGGGAGTCATGCTTACGCCAATTTTTTCCAGATGCTTTGAAAGGTCTTCAGATGTAGTAGTGACAAAGGTTTTCGATTCGCCTTCTATTGGATGTTCTGTGTGAAAACCACCTACAGTGTATATGAATTTGGCTGCATATTTTTTTGCCACACTGATAACGTCCTGACAAAGCATGTGCAGTTCTTCATTTGTTTTTGGTTGACCATATCCGCCACCAAAGACTATCATGTTTTTTGTATATCGATATTCCCAGTTCTCCCTTGGAATCTCAATATGTCCACCTTTATCCAAAACATATGATATCTGGGTTGATTCTGCAGTCCTAAACGGTGTTGACTTTTTTGCTTTGTTTATGAAGTCAATTACTATATTGCCTACATTGCCCATGTCTTGAAGGGCGGCAATTAGTAATGGTTTTTCCACAATTGGTTCTACACTCTGCGTAAACTCCACAATCTTATCTGCACTCCTAAACGATTAAAACCTTGGTAGAAATGTTCAGAATTTAGCAATTTGCAGTAATTATTTAGAAAAATAATTGACTAACCCAATCAATATTAAAAAATTAACCCAATTGGGTGTCTTTTCTATAAATTTTTGAGATGGTTGGTTTAATCGGAACCTGCACGTAACTTAAGATTCATAAACCGAAGAAACTACCCTACGGGGGATAATCGACGGCATGACAAATTTTGGTACCCTCGAGTATGTAATGGACAAGTTTTCTGGCACATGGAGCTGGAAAATTACTGGCGAGCGTGCAGTAGCAATGGTGTCTCGCATAATTCCACATGCATGGTATGGCGACCACGAGTTTGAAGCAATTGTTCCAGATGATCCAAAAAACCTACAGCAGATAAAATGGATAATGGATAGGTATCCACTTGAGATCTTATCAAAGAACGTCTGGCAAAGAAAGATCCCCCCATCATTTAAGCACAAGCCAAAAAAGCCAAAAAGAATAGAAAAACTCCGACTTGCAAATCCAGGTAAGCAGTTCAAAGGAACCCTCTTTAACTTTCAAAAAGAAGGGCTTGACTTTTTGATCAAGTCTTCGGGTAATGCGTTGCTTGCAGACGAAATGGGTTTAGGTAAGTGCACCCGTGGCACCTCTCTTATTGAGACAATTAATGGTCAAGTTCCAATATCTGAATTATGGAAAAATTCATCAGTTATAGAACGTGATGGTGATGAAGAATGGGCAAAACTCTCAAAACCAATAACAATTCAAACCTTTGATGGCCAAAAAATAACTGGAAAAAAGATCACAAGAATTTTCAGACAAAAAATCTCAGAGCCAATTGCACAAGTAACTCTTTGGGATGGTTCTGTCATAGAGTGCACACGACGTCATAGATTTTTGGCTCCTGATGGGTGGAAGATGGCAGGAGAACTAACCATAAATGACAAGGTTGCAGTTCCTGCAAAAACGTTGCATACTGGAAAAAATAGTCTATCTCCCGATTTGGCTGAGCTTATGGCATGGCAACTTGCTGAAGGCTCTGAATTTTACGCTAAAGAAGGTAATCCAATAGGATGTTTCCTCAACTCCGATCAATTCGTTTTATCTAGAGTGCGAACAATTGCTAAAAGATATGGCATCACATTACCACCAACAAGAAAGCACGAAACAGCATACGTAATTTATACAACAAGACTTCATTCACTCTTTTCACGACAGGGCTATCGGTGGGGTAAAAAATCTGCAGATAAAATAATTCCAAAATCTGTTCTAGAATCATCGTTAGAAACACAAAAAGCATTTGTCCAAGCAATGTTTGATGCAGAAGGTCATGTGGGTAAAACACACTGTGAATTTACAACAGCGAGTAGAAATGTTGCATATGGGATGCGCGATATCATGCGTCATTTTGGAATCTGGCTTCGAATTCGAGTTTCAATGAAATGTGCAACAAATGGTTCCAAAATCAAAAGACCTTACTATATATGCACGTTTGGCGGAAATTCGATAGAACGATTTGTCACACAATTCAAACTTCGAATCAAAAGAAAACAACAAGCATTAGAATCGTTAGCAAAGAAACGTCATAATACTAACGTCGAAGGTATTCCATCCCAAAAAATTGTTCAAAAAATTGCAAAAACGAATGTTTCATTACGTTCGCTCAATCTTTTCACTCCTTACAAATACACACAAGGAATGAGTAAGGATCTTGCATATCTTGTCATAAACAAACTAGATGCAGCAAACCATCATAATCTTGCAAAAGAGCTTCAAAAGTTATCTGTGGATGCAATTCACTGGTGTGGTATTAAGAAAATCAAAACAAAGAATTACACAGGTTATGTTTATGATCTATCTGTTCCTGAAACTCATAATTACATTGTTAATGGTATAATTACGCATAACACAATCGAAACGCTTGCATATCTGTCTACAGAACAAAATGCATTCCCTGTTTTGATTGTGGCACCACTTGTTACGCTACAAAACTGGCAAAGAGAAATTGAAAAATTCTTAAAGAGAAAAAGTAGGAACGGGAGACTGCTTGACGGCACACCGCCAAACTCTACAATAATTCGTGTAGGCAAGTCAGAAGATCTTGGCAAATATGATTTTTACATAATTAACTACGAGTTATTATACAAAAGATACAAGGACCTTGCAAAACTGAACCTCAAGACAATAGTGTGCGACGAGGTGCAGCATTTGCGATCAAAAACAACACAAAAGTATCATGCCATAAAAAAACTCGCAGCACTCGAATCTGTAAAATATAGAATTGGTTTATCGGGAACGCCAATCTATAATCGTGGTTCGGAAATTTGGCCAATTGTTGATATCTTAAGGCCTGGGTTGCTTGGGAACTTTAGGGAATTTTGTGAGTATTTCTGCTATATTAATGAAAAGGGTAAGGCAATAGTTTTGGAAAACAAGCGCGAATCATTGCGTAATATGCTACAAAAACACGTCATGCTTAGACGCAAAAAATCTGACGTATTGACTGAGTTAAAAGAAAAGGTCAGATACAAGGAGATAATCGACTCTGACATTAACTATTACAACATGGAACTAGAAAAAATCTGGACAAAACTAGAGGAGGAACGAAAGGTGGCGCAAACGGCATTTGATGCATCAACTGCATACCAAAGAGCAATACAAAGTGAAAGGCAGGCAGCAGGAGCAGCCAAGTTGCCACACGTGATCAATTTTGTGAAAAATATAATGGAAATTGAGGAGAGTGTAGTGGTGTTCTGTCACCACAAGGCAATTCACTCGCTTTTGCACCAAAGCCTTGCCGAGTTCAAACCTGCGTCAATAATTGGGGGTCAGTCTGATACGTATAGGCAGCAGCAAATAGACTCGTTCCAAAACGGAGAAACCAAGTTAATGATTGCAGGACTTCGGGCTGGAAATGTTGGAATCAACCTGACGCGAGCAAAATATGTGATATTTGCTGAGCTTGATTGGAGTCCAGCAATACACCTGCAGGCAGAAGACCGCCTCCATAGAATTGGACAAAAAAATACTGTCTTTGCATATTATCTGATTGGAAATGGAACGCTTGATGAACATGTAGCACAGGTACTAGTCGATAAAAGCTATGAAATTGATTCTATTATGGACAATAAAGCGGAGTCGTTTGAAAACAAGGAAAAGGCGCAACTCATCTTAGCACAAATCCAAGACAAGGTAAAATCAATTTTAAAAAGTTAGGCTGTTTGTGTAGGCTCTGCACTGACCCATCCTCGCTGAATTAGCTTTGTTGCAGTTGCCGGCTTTACGCATGCAGGGGAATTGTTCATTTGTTTTAGAATCAGCACATGGCCATCAGAACATTTGATGTCATATGGGCTCACTCCATCCTTTAGCTGTTTTAGTGGTGGGGGATAGACTGTTGTTTCTAAAAGCGGCATTATCTTGAGAATTCTGTCATCGTTTGGCGCAGGTGATCCCCTACCATCACGGTTACTTGTCAGCAAGTACAGATACCCATCAATTCCAACACTGACATCACGCAGCCTTCCAAACTGGCCAGAAAACAACGGTTCATCTGATATGACTTTGCTCTGTTCTGTGTCGATCTCAAAAACATGCAGGTGGACTCCACGAAGATTTGCAACAAGATACTTGCCTTTTAGTTCTGGAATTTTATCAGAATTGTAAAAGCTTGCACCAGATGGAGCCCATGCAATATCTCCAGTGTTGAAAATTGGGCTGACATATTTTGGGTCAGTCTGGTCGCCTATTATGTTGGGCCAGCCATAGTTTTTGCCTGCATCCACTATGTTTATCTCGTCATGTGCAAATCCTCTTTCGCCAGAGGGTCCATGTTCTGCTACAACTAGCTTTCCAGTAGATGGCTCCCAATCTAGTCCTTGTGGATTTCTATGTCCATACGAGTACACAGCTGATCCCAAAAATGGGTTATCATCTGGTATGGTACCATCAGGATTAATTCTCAAAACTTTTCCTGCAAGTGAACTGAGATCCTGTGCAAGTGCCGCATTTGACGCATCACCTGTAGTTATGTATAGCTTGTTATCTGGACCAAAACGTATCCTACCACCGTCATGTATTGCAGCCCCAGGTATCTTGTCGATTAATACAAACTCGTCTGATAACTTGTTGTCATTTTCAGTAAATCTTGAAACCTTGTTGTATGTAGAGAGTAACTCTGAATATGTGTAATAGAGGTATATGTAATGATTTTTTTCAAATTCGGGGTCTAGTGCAAGTCCCAAAAGTCCTCCCTCTACACGTCCTACACTTAATGTTAGCGCTGGCTCCTGCAGTAGAGTGCCATCCTCTATGATGCGAACCTTACCATCTCTCTCAGTAAAAAAAATTCTGCCATCTGGGGAGAATGCAATTGCCCATGGTACCTCCAAGTTTTCTGCAACTGTTTCAACTCTTAGATTGTGGCTTGGAAATTCTTGCGCAAAAACACCATTTGTATTTATAACAAGTACTGTAGCTAGGAAAATCAGTAGCATTTTGAAATCTATGATATTTTGCCTCAAATCAGTAATACTATTTATTACAAAATTAATCAAGCTTTGCTATGGACTTTCTTTTAGAAGAAGAAATGATAGATTTGTTAACCTTTTGCATACAAAATCCATCTTCTGCAGAAGTGATTCAAAAAAAAGCCAGAATAAATGAGATAGGAAAAGAGCTTTTTGCTGACGGCGGAGTAGATGCACTAGAAAACATGTTTTTTGCACTAGAAAACCGCATCAAAGAAGAGATTGGGCAGGATCCTCGACCATTTCGCTCATTATGGAATGGGAACTCTTCAGAGTGGAATTATTGATTAAAAAATTGTAGAAAAGGCTTATGCCTTTCCGATTCTAAATATAGCTGTTGAACATGTAGGACATGTTCCTTTTGTTGCAGGCTTTCCGTTCTTTAGGGTGACTGCTTTTGTGCCAGCCATCTCTCGTTTTGCTCTGCATTTGACGCAATAGCCTATCATGATGTCAATACTACAAAGTTCTGATATTAGCGGAAGGCTGTAAAAATTATTTAACACGCTTGTGGAGTAGCGATCTAAAATGAAGGACTATGTTTTGTGCCAGTTTTTTCAAACAAAACAGTCAATCTAGCTCAACGTCTTTTGTCTCTCTACTTAGAATGGTTGGAATGATCACAATGATTGCGCCAATTATGATGTTTATGCCAAGAGCCACTGACACCAAATCTTTCCCAACGCTTGCCATCAAGCTTAATGCAATTAGGGGAGACCACGAGCCAAAGATAAGACCTGCATTGTATGAAAATCCAGCTGCACTATTTCTTATCTGAGTTGGAAATCTTTCTGAAAAAAATGCAGGGATTGGTCCGGATGCAGTCGAGACAACAAATGCATATACAATTACAAAAAAAACTACGAGTATGTCATTTGCTAAAATCATGATGGCAAGAGGTATTGAAACCAAAACAGATGCAGCTACAAAACATAGTATTGCCTTCCTTCTTCCAATTTTTTGTGAGAGCCATCCAGTCATTATCATTCCAAGCCACGAAGACGTTGTGGCATAAATCATGACTAGTGCTACCTCACTTCTTTGAATTTGGCCAAACTGTTGCAAATAGGTGGGAAGTATGGAAATGGAGCCGTGATACATGTAGACCAGACCAGTCATTATGCACGCACACAAGAAAAATTCGCGCCTGTGTTCTTTTGCAAAAACAATCTTTCTTAGCGGCGAACGCTCAAGCCTGTTTGACTTGCTTTTTTCCATCCATAAGGGGGACTCGTCCATGCTGAATCGGATAAACAATGCTACAAAACCGGGTATTATGCCAGTGAAGAACAAAATCCTCCATCCCCACTCTTCAAATGCTTCGCCAGGAAACGCCATAGTGATGAGCTGAAATGCGATGGATGCCAAAAGAAAACCAAATGAAAACCCACTTTGCAAAAATCCTGATAACGTACCTCTTCTTTGTTTTGGCACACTTTCAATGGTAATGACTGCACCACTACCCCACTCGCCACCCGCAAATATTCCTTGGATCAGGCGAATCATTATCAAAAGAATTGGGGCCATGATGCCGACTGTGGCATAGGTGGGAAGCAGTCCGACAGAAAATGTTGCTAAAGAAAAACCTAAAATTGTAATGATCATGGCTCGCTTTCTGCCAAACCTGTCGCCATAGATTCCAAAAATAACTGAACCAAGTGGTCTCATTATCAAAGTAATGGTGTATGATGCAAATGTGGCGATGATACTAAAAATTGGATTTTCTGATGGGAAAAACAGCTGGCTTATTGATGGGATAACCAAAAGCATAAGCACGATATCATATCCATCAAGTGACCAACCAAGAAATGATCCTGCAACAATTTTCTTCTGCGCAGTAGTTAATCCCAACGAACTGGTCTGTGTAGAAGTTGTATTTAGTTTTAGAAATCCAAAGTTATTAGCTTACAATGATCTTTAGCTCTATGGGTGGTGTGAGTGCATATGCATCCTTTACACTATCCCAAACATAGATTTCAGCAGTATATGTTCCAGGATTATCGGTAACCCAAGAAATGGCAGGCGACAATGTTTGATGTGGATTCAACGATGCTGAAATCCATGTAAGCTTTAGAGTAACTCCGTCCTTATTTAGAATTTGAACTATGTAGACAAAATTCTGTGGTATGTTCTGCTTGTTTGTGACGTCGGTTTGTACTTGGACTTGTTGGTATGTGTTTATGTTTTGAGATACCGATTCGCCAAAGGCGTTTACTAGGCGTGGATTCCTTAATTCTATTCGCTGGGTACCATCTAAGGCAAAAACGTTTTGAAAAGGCAACAAAACCAACAGAAAAATTACAAAAAATGCTACTGTTTTCAGCACGTTTGAATAAAAAATTGTGTACTACTAAAGAGTTTGCATCGGAAAACCCTTGAGCAACTAACTAAATTGTGTTCTTGTACCTAAAGCTCAATTCTGTAATAATCCCAGCGTTCTGGGTCAAACTTGGTGACAAACTCAGCCTTTTCATTACCTTCGATTCTTCTTTGAATGACATCCCTTAGCGCAAAACTTGTCAGGAACGTGTAGTTCATCGAGTGCGCTTGCATAGTAAACAAATGTCTCATCTCACTTCCGCCCTGCAGGCCCCAATATCCCATCTTTAACGCAATTGGTTCCAAAAATACAGTGTTGTCTCTACCAAAATTTTCATCCGTTATTTCTGGACGCAATTGATAGTTTTCAAGCGGACCACCTTTTGCAAAACCAATTATCGGCCCGTCTGAGTCTCCGAGTCTTAGTGTGTTCAGTATTGTTTTTGGGTCTTTCACGGTATTTTCAAAATGCTCCCTGTCAATTTGAAGTGGCGTTGGCAGCTCGTTGTATATCTCCAGAAGCGTTTTGACAAAATCAGAATCATTTCTTATTCTCATTGATTCTATTTTTGGAATTAGTCGTAGATTTTCATACAGATAATCGGATTGGATTTTAATTTCTTGTTGTCGTAAATTCAAAAACCCAGTCACTACATCCATAAAGTTTTTTCTCATGTGTTTTGGCAGTGCACGAAGTACAGTATCGCACATTTCAGATTCATCGTTTAACAGATCTTCAAAATATGCAACAGAGCGTTTTACAATAAGTGAGGGGTGCCAAGCAAGCGCATGAGCATTCTTCTTTGCCATGTCCATTGCTTTTACAAAGTCTCCAAGCGCGTATCCGCTTACCCTGTCAATTACCGATAACAGCCAACCTAATTTCATATAGTAATCTTGTGTTTGTATGTTATTCTTTGTGATTGGAGATCTTTCAAATAGTTCTTTGATGTGTGATATTGCTTCTTCTTTCAGATTGCCTTTCCAAGGATATGTGGTTCTGTGGATTAGTGCTTTGATTATATCTAGATCCAGCTCTGCATCTTTACATAGCTGCCTGACTTTGTTATCCCGTTCCAAAAATTTGATAACATTTTCCTCATGTGGTTTGTCCACGCTTTTTTGGGGATCGAAATCATGGAATAGTGCAGCAGCATAAAGGTACTTGAAATCTTCTTTTCTTATGTTGTTTAGAATGCTTTTCCATTTTATGACAATTAGAGAGACATAGGTTACCTCTAGCTCATGTGTGATGTTGTGATAACCGTAGTAGTCCTTGCCAAGTCCCTGTGATTCGAATAATTCTATAGTGTAGTCAAGCATATGAGTAAAACATGGCTTTTCCAGCCCGCAGGAAGATGCTAGGTTGAGTATCTCATTTCGCAAAGTCTGTGGCATATCAAAAGCTTGCATTAGTGTATCGATAGTCTGTACTATTTTAAATCTGTAGCTAACTGTTCAATAATTCTTTGTAAAAACTGCATGATATTGTACAAATTTTACAATCAAGTTTTAGGAGAATGGCATCAATATTGAAAATATGTGTTTTTGATGAGGACAAACAATCTGTCAGGGGGATCTGCACACACACAATGTATTCTATTATGCTACAGTCAAAAACGTATTGAGCATACAAAAACAAAACAAGGCAAAAATCAAATCAGAAATAATAAAACTCCTAGACGAAGGCTGCTCAGATAAAACAGCAATTTACAAAAAAATTCAAAGTGATTTTGGAGTGTCGCAGAACGAGGCAAGGGTTGCCTGCAAGGAGATAAAAATCGAGCTACTAACAAAACTCAAAACACTGCAATCTGGCGTGCTTGAGCTCTAAGAGAGTAAGACTCATAGGGAATTTTTTTCCCAATTATTATATGGTAATTGACGGTGATGTTCTTTTTAAATTAGTCAAGCACAAAAATCAAGGGCCATGTACAATGAAAATTGGTGATGCCTCATATGAGGTTGACTCGATTGATCTGACCTACTCAGAGATTCCAGTTACAAAGCCAACCACTAGGGGCGGTGTGTATTTTTCTGACAAGATGGCTTTCAAAGTAAAAGCCAAAACCTCTGATCTTGCAGTAACAAAGGTTCTCTCAAAGACTATGCTTGGACCAAATCAGGATTTTGAAAAAATACTGTTCCTAACAGAGATACAAGCTGGCATGAAAAAAAAGAAGCTGATTATTTTTACAAATCTAACAAGTTATGTCCAGAAGAGCTCTAGTCTTGAGCTTAATTTAGTCGTGGTTGGAACAGAGTTATTCGATTGATGCCTTGTAGTACTTGTCGTATGTTTTCCTTTTTTCTTCATCAGATAGGACGTCGTATGCTTTGGTGATTTCAGCTAGTATCTCTGCCGTTTTTTCATCCTTGGTTTTATCGGGATGATGTTCTTTTACTAACTTCCTATACTTTGCCTTGATTTCCTCTGGGCTTGCGTTTGGCAGTACTCCAAGCACTGCGTAGTAATTTGGGAATTTTGAGTCTTGTAACATTTTTCTAAATTCTTTTGCTTCGGTAGTTTCTTTTTTCTCTCCAAAAATATCATCATCGTCTGTGGTCCACTCTGAATGGTATTTTTCATAATCACGATCTTGTTTTGACGCAAATTCTTTTTTTTCATAGTCGGTTTTTTTACGCAAAATAATATCACGAGCCAAATACAAAAACACACCAACCAGTGCGGCTGCAATTATTGCCATTGCCAGATGCACCTCATTTGGGTTGTAGTACTCAAAGATTTCTTGTGAACCGCGGTTTTCTATTACTATTTGGGGTTGTTGAGCAGCAGCATCTGAGTGGATGGTGGGAGTAAAAAATCCATCAGTTGACAAAAACAAAGAATAAACAATCAAAAACAACAAAATAACAGCTTTTGTCATGTATGACTGTTCTTGCCTAAAATTTTATTAATTTTCGCATCTAGCCTATTCTCAGACCAGCCTAAAATCTTCTTTTACTGTGTTTAAAACAATATTTGTTACGGTTTTGTCTACATTTGGTTTTGATGACAGTGTTTTAACAAACCTGCTTAGGTCATCCCTATTTTTGAACTTGGCAACAAGTAATGTGTCTGACTCCCCGGTAACGTCATACACGGCACAGACATTTTCTAGGCTAGATATCTCTTGTTCAATTTCGACCATTTTACCTTTTTTTGTATAGATCTCAATTATGGCAGTTAAATCGTAGCCCAGCTTTTCATGGTCTATTACTGCAGTGTATCCTTTGACTATCTTTTCTTGTTCCATCTTCTTTATTCTGGTGAGAATGGTAACTGTCGACATGCCAAGCTTTAGTGCCAGCTGTCGCGAGGACAGTCGTGCATCAACTAACAAATTTTTTAGGATCTTTACATCTGTTTTATCTAGTACCATTGGATATCATTAGTGCTTTACAAATATTAAAGGTTATCAGCAATTTTTGAAAGGATTTTTAGCTCTACCTTGATATACGATAAATTCATCCACTGTGTATATATGCTGTAAAATGATTGAAAAAAGTTTTGACTTTACCAAGCTTTATGGTAGAGTCGTCAAGTACTACCTTGACAAAAAACACTATACCAAAGAAAAGGCCAACTTTATTGCCCAAAAGGTAGTGCAAAGGGAAAAAAGGACGAGGACGTGCCAAAATTCTAGGTGTGGCCATCTACTTTATGACCATATACGGAACTATGAATCGTGCCTAATTGAGAAATGCACGTGCCGTGAGTTTGTTAAAGCCTGATCACTTATTCTGAATTTTTTGCACAAAAGAGTTAAGAGAAAACGGCTTTTGTAGGTATTCGACTTTATCTTCCAGCTGCCTTGTCTCGTTGCTGCCAGTTAAGGCGTAGGCGGATGCAAAAATTATTTTTTGGGTTGGCTTAATACTTAGGATCTCATTTGCAACCTCCGAACCACTCTTTTTTGGCATGGATTGGTCTAAAACAACCACATCAAAGGGGTTGGCATCAAGGGATTCAAACTCTTTTCTTTTCAGTTTTTCTTGGTATTTTTGAAGACATTCTGAGCCGTCCTTAGTTATTGTGATGCGGTGCCCATATCTACGTAAAATTCGGTCATATTGAGTTGCTGTAAACTGATTGTCTTCTGCTATTAAGATGTTCAAACTCGATTTTCGTTGGAATTTGATGTGGTTTTAACTCTAGTTTGTTCTTTGTGAACAGACATCAAGCATTTAGAAAGTCACAAAAAGCTTGATGACCTATAATCAATATGTCTGTAGACGAGTTACTAAAAAAAGGGAAGGCGTTGCTTGTTGAAGGCAAGTTTGAAGAGGCACTGTCATATTTTGAGCAGGCGTTATTGCTGGACCAAAACAATGCCGATATATGGAATCAAAAAGGAGTGTCCCTACGAAGCATGGGCAGGTATGATGATGCACTAGAATGCTTTAACAAGGCACTTCAACTCGATCCTGCTGATAAACATGCATCATAGCTGTGTCTTGCCTTGACAAAAGACCAACTATATTAGAACAAACATTTTTCTAAATAAACAATTGAATGACGTTGAAAAAATTTTGAATGATGCAGCGTTGCTATGTGAGGACGGAAAGTTCAGAAAAGCAATCTTGCTGTATAATAGCGCATTAAGAAAACAACCAGACAATTTAGATGCGTTAATTGACAAGGGGGTAGCATTACAGAACTTGGGAAGACTAAAGCAAGCACTAAAGTATTACCAAAAGGCCGTAGATGTTGCACCACAAAACGTTACTGCACTTTTGAACAAAGGTTCTGTACTACACAGCTTAGGTCAGTTCCAAGATGCAATCGAGTGTTACGATCAGGCCATCTTTGTTGACAAAAAATGTGCGATGGCTTTTGCATACAAGGGGCTTTCACTTGGCGAGCAAGGATTGGTAAAAGAAGCATTAAAGCACTTCAAAAAAGCTCTGGCTATAGATAGTAGTTATGATATGGCCAAAATCAGTAAGGAAATAGCCCAAAAGATACTTGATGATAAAAATGAAAACTATGAGCCAGCATCCAAAAATTAAATCTAAAATATTGTCACATCGCCAGGTGCTGGTTCGTGTTTTTGGGTTTTATGATAGCTAACAAATTCGCGGTGGGCGTTTTCTTGGTGCGTACGTAACTTTTCTATGGATTCAAAGGCATCGTTACAGAGGTAACACTTTGGTTTATGTTCGTCAACTAGCGGTAATACCATACATGAATTGATACTTTGCCCAACTTAACCTTTGAGTTTGTGGAGAGTATCTGTCAGTTTATTTTATATTGACAAATTTGCCAAGACGAGCTGTTGCTTCGGGAACTAATTAGTGAATCAAAGGCAGTTGAAAAAGCTCTAGCTGGGGATGAATTATCGCACAAAGATGGCTTGGAGCTGATCAATCATGACAATCTTTTCATGATTGGAGCGGCAGCAGACTTGATAAGGAAAAAACTGGTAGGAGACAAGGTGACATTTGCTGCATCATACTACATGAATTACACAAATGTTTGTGCTGCAAGCTGCCAGATGTGCGCCTTTTACAGAAAAGGAGATGAGGATGATGCTTACACACTCACAGCAGAGCAAATTGAACAAAGGGTCGCGATGGCAAAAAACATGGGTGCAACAGAGGTCCACATCGTGGGTGGGTTTCATCCCAAACTACCACTAGACTATTACGAAAATATGATGAAAATAATTAAAAAGAATCATCCAGATCTTACAATAAAGGCTTTTACAGCTGCGGAAATTTTCTATCTTTCAAAGCTTACAAAGAATTCCATAAAGGAGATCTTACTGAGACTAAAGGAGGCTGGTCTTGATACCATGCCTGGCGGTGGAGCGGAATTATTCCATCCTGAGATAAGAGACCAGATAGTTCGTGGCAAGTGTTCAGGCCAAGAATGGCTTGACACAATAGAACAGGCACACAGTCTTGGAATCAAAAGCAATGCAACCATGCTTTATGGACACATCGAAAAACCAGAACACATAATCGACCATCTAATCAGGATACGCCAGTTACAAAAAAAGACGGGCGGTTTTATCACATTCATCCCCCTAAAATTCAGCCTTGATAACACGGAGCTTGAGCAAAAAAACCTCGTAATGCGTGAATGTTCCTCAATTTATGATCTGAAAATAATAGCCGCATCAAGACTGATGCTTGCAGGTGCATTAGATAACATCTCTGTATATTGGGTTGCATATGGGAAAAAACTCGCACAAGTTGCACTATCAAATGGTGGAAGCGACTTGGTCGGTACTGCATTTTCTGAAGAGATCTATAGGGCTGCAGGCAAGCCAACCAATTCATCAGTCTTGGAGCTTGCAGAAATGGTAAAGGAAATTGGCAGACGACCAGTTCAGCGTGATACCTATTTTAAAACAATTAGAACATTTTAGTGATGTTTTTCTAGGGACTGGATTTTTTCTTGCATTGTTTGTTTTTTGTCGTTTCTTGAATCTATTTTCAGTATTACCTCGACTCGTTTTACTCCGAGTCTATGGATAACTTCTATGATGCTTTTGGATGCCTCGAAGATTTGTTCTACATTTTCTGATTCTAGAATTGTGCCCATTGGAGTAATTTGATAGTTGATTTTGAGATCCTTTATTGTATCGATTGCTTTTGCAACATAAAAGCTAACACTGGGCGAATCGGTTCCGATCGGATAAGCACTAATCTCTGCATGAATCATTACTTCATTTAATGCGAGAATTGATTAAATCTTTACGCGGGGGGCTTTTTTTCTATGGTCTTTGCTCCGCCTTTGCGCTTTCTTGCTCCAAAACTGATCAGAACTAGCAAGAATCCTACACCTGCTAGTAATCCAGCCAAATTGATATAGTCACTGTTTTCTCGCTGCTTTAGCATCAAGTCTATTGACTGTTCTTCCGTCATTTCTGGTGTACCAAGTGGTAAAATGGAGTTTAGGTAAGCTATCAATGTTAAACCAACTACAATCATTGCCAGTCCGCCACCAAGGAATCTTTTATCAACAAGTACCATGGGCTTTCTTACTACTTTACGATTAATTAACAATCTGTTTTTGCCAAACAATTGTTAAGAATGTAAAAATTTTGCTTGCAATCTTGAAACGTTTGTTTATTATTAGCGAATCAATTAAACACATTGAAAGGTTAGCACTGATCATCTTTATTTTATAAAATGACGACTTATACCTGAAGCTAACACACGTACGTGCGATATCAAAAGGTGGTAATGGTATTGCATGAAAATGCTGTGACCTGTTCTTTATGCAGACTGTGTTAGCTTCTTTGACTTATTTTTATCTCAAATGGTGAAATCAGGTTTTGTTTTGATGCAAGCTCAAACATTTTTCTTATTGCCATCTCGCCTGCATGGCCCATCTCAACTGTAACGTCATTTACGTACATGCTGACAAACTTTTTGATAAGATCGGTTGGTTTGCCGCGACTGTATTTCATGGCATATTGTAGTGTTTCGTCCTGATGCTCAAGGCCGTATCGAATCGATGTTTGAAAATAGTTATCAAATTTCTGTATTGTAGTCTTGTCAAATTTGTTGCTCATCACATTTGTGCCAAGGGGAACTGGAAGTCCATCTGTGGCTTCGTCCCACCATTGGCCAACATCTAGTATTTTTTGCAAGTTTTCCTGCTCGTATGAAAGCTGGGTTTCATGTATGACCAGACCTGCGTCAACCTTACCCTCACGTACAGCTGCTGGGATATCGCTAAAATTCATCTCAAGATAATCAAATTTGCCAATCATTAACTGCAAAAGCAAGAATGCCGAAGTCATTTTTCCAGGGATTGCAATTTTTAATGTTCGCAACCTTTCTTGGGATATGTTTTCTTTGGCGATGACAATCGGACCATACCCAATTCCAAAGCTACCACCGCTCCGTAAAATGGTGTAGTTGGGAAGATATGCACAAGCGTGAACCGAAACGGCGGTAACGTCAAGCTCATATTTTAACGCCTTTTTATTTAGGGCCTCAATGTCTTCTACTACGTGATTTATGGTAAAATCTGCTGATGGTATCTTACCTGTCAGCATCCCATAAAACATGAATGCGTCATCAGCGTCTGGTGTGTGTCCTACAGAGATCCTCATGTTTTAGTTTTGAAATTTGACTATAAATAGCGTATCTAAACTCGAGAAATACAATTGTTGAATATTAGAAAAATTTTAAAAAAATAATAAAATTTTACAGGTAGGTATTACCAGTCTGTAATGATTTTAGATTTTGTATCTAAACTAGTTCTGCAGTAGCAAATCGTCTGCCAACTTGCGTGACCTTGATTTTTGCTTCTTGGCCCGGCTGTCCGCCTTTTACAAATATGACAAATCCGTCTACTCTTGCGATTCCGTCGCCCTGTCTGCTGGTTTCGGTAATAGATACATCGTACTCTTTACCAGTTTCTACTGGTTTTGGAGCATCGTTAAACTGTCTATCGTTAAAACGTCTACGTCCACCGCCGCCATATCCACCTCCGCCAAATCGTCGACTTGGTCGATCGGAATTATCGTTAAAGCTCATTCTTACACCTCCACTTCGTCTTACTTGGCAGTAATCAGTCCATCATATATCTTAAACCCCTCAATGATGTTCACCACCTGGGTAATTACAATGCATTACGGGGCGTCAACATCAGGCAGGTTGCAAAATTGGCATCATTTACAAGGTGTGGCGCTGCCTAAACTTGGATTTTGGCAAGTTGCCTTACTATGTCTTTTTCTGTCACAAAACCGATGATTTTCTGGTTATGTGTTACTGCAACGCCGTGGATTCTATAATCGATTAGAATTTTCGCAAGCTTCGCGAGACTTGTCTGTAGTGAAACACTGATAAGCTGCTTTCTCATTATTTCGCCTACTGTACAAGTTTTACCAAAACCAGTTGCAAACACTGTGTCGTCGTATCTGTTAGAGTTGTATACTGCGTGGCGCAAAAAGCTCTTGTATGTCACAATTCCAACTGGCTCATCGTTTTCATCTTTGACTAAAAGGCGTGATATCTGATTATCAAGCATCTTTGTGAGTGCGTCATACAACATGGTGGATCGAGGCACAAAAAAGCTTCCAACGGACATGACGTCTGCAAGCTTTGTCTCATCTACGATGTTTTGTTGAAAAAACCTGACTAGGTCGTGCTTTGTCATTATTCCTTTTACTCCGCTATGATCCTTGATGCCTAGAGCGTTGGTCCTTTTACCCAACATCAGAGACGCACAGTTTGATATTGGTGCATATTGATCAATCATGGTTAGTTCCTGCATTTTTTGTGAAATCGGGATACTGCTAATGTTTTGTTTTTCTGAGATTAATGCATTCGCAATGTCTTTTTGTGTTATGATGCTGTATTTTTCACGTGAATTGACTATGATTCCAGAAATGTTGTGCATTAGAATCTTTTCTGCAGCATCATAAAGTGTGGAGGTTTTGTTTATGAAAATGGGTGAATGTATGAGATCCTCCGCAGTCACAAGAAAAGAGATGTATTGTCGTTGTTGCTTAAGCAATAACAACAAAATTCTGCACAAAACAATATAGTGTAGCCTGTTCGATTTACCCAAACAAAAATTTCGTTTTTGAGCAGTAAGAACTTAAAGTCGTGATAATAAATTGTAAATATGAACACGATCGAAGCATATGAAAAAGACATTGAACTCCAAGTTGGTTTTTTACAAAAACTAAAATTGCAAAAACCACTCGGCTCGCAACAACAAGGCATGCTGATATTCTGTGGAACCGGAGATTCGCTAGCTTCTGCAATGCTTGCAGAATCATTTTCCAATTATAGGGCGAGGGCACTAGATCCACTCGATATCATAAAAAACAAAAAACTAGTACAAGGAAAATTTGTCTACTTTGTATCGGTTTCTGGTAACACGATATCGAATATCAGAGCCTCAAGGCTGACAAAAAATTCCATAGCCATAACAAAAAACACAGACAGCCCACTTGCCAAATCTTGCAGTCGAATAATACCGCTAGGATACCAAGATTCTAATATTCTTACATCGGGAAGCATAGGATTTCTTGCAAGTATGCTTGCATGTGTGTCGCAAGTAGTTAGCTTTAGAATAAAAAATGCAAAAAAACTGTTTATAGAAGCACAAAACCAGGCCTGCAAAATATCACTAAAAAATAAAATCTATGTAATTGGCAATCAATACACTTATCCACTTGCTATGTACGCTGCTGCCAAGCTGTATGAGGTTTTGGGCCTTGATGCACACTATGAAAGAATCGAACAATTTTCACACACGGGCTTGTTTTCTGCAAAAAAAGGCGATACTGTCATAATTTTTGAGAAAGCAAATCAACATAACAAGCAGCTTGGGGCTCAGCTAAAGAAACTCAACTTGTTTGTGTATCGTCCATCAATTGAATCCGCTGATAAGATTTCACAAATTCTCTTTTACACATTCGTCGCACAATTTTTGGCGTTGTATGATGCAAAAAGAAAACATATTGAGGACTGTCATTTTATCACGGAAAAAAAATTCAGAAATGCAAGCTCTACGATGATTTACTAATTTTTCCAAAATCTACGTTTCTTTGTCATAAGATTTAATACACCTCCATCAAGGATTTGATTCAAATATGAAATACAAGGCAACTGAGCAGATCCTAAAGATAATTAAACACAAGGAAAATATCAGAAACTTTGGTGTAATTGCACACGTTGATCACGGAAAGACAACTATGAGCGATAGCCTCTTAGGGTATGCAGGGATAATTTCCCCACAGGCCGCAGGACGCGCACTTGCTTTGGATTCGATGAAGCTAGAACAAGACAGGCAGATGACAATTGTTCAGGCAAACGTGACATTGCTTTTTGAAAAAGGAGGAAAAGAATTTGTTATTAACATGATTGATACTCCAGGCCACATAGACTTTACTGGCCGCGTAACGCGTAGCCTTCGTGCAATCGACGGAGCAGTTGTAGTGTCTGACTCTGTAGAGGGAATCATGACTCAAACTGAAACCGTAACAAGGCAAGCACTTGAGGAACGAGTGAGGCCAGTTTTGTACATCAATAAAATCGACCGTCTCATCAAGGAGCTAAGGCTTACCCCTGACAAAATGCAAGAATGGCTTGCAAACATCATCACCACATTTAATGGGCTAATCGATACTTATGCAGAACCTGAGTACCGTGACAAGTGGAAAGTCTCAATTCAAGATGGGAGTGTCTCGTTTGGCTCTGCCAAGGATAGATGGGGCTTTAACATTGAAGTAATGAAGGAAAAAGGCATCTCATTTAAGGACATTTATGCTGCATACGCAGAAGGCGGAAACGTCGATGATCTTGCAAAAAAAGCACCACTTGCAGAAGCAGTTCTTGGAATGGTAGTAAGACATCATCCACCACCCCACGTTGCACAAAAATACAGAATTCCAAAAATCTGGAAAGGCGATCTAGAATCTGATATTGGCAAAGCAATTTTGAGTTGTGATGATACCGGTCCGGCAGTAATGATGATTGTAAATATGGCAATGGATCCTGCAGCAGGTCCTGTTGCAATTGGCAGGTTGTTTTCTGGTACATTAAAGGATGGCCAGTCAATTTTTCTAATCGATTCAAAACGAGAGGGAAAGATACAGTCTGTGAACTTTTTCATGGGCAACCAGCGAGAGATGGTTGGTGAGCTTGGAGCTGGAAACATTCCAGCACTTTTGGGGTTAACTGAGGCACGAGCTGGACAGACACTTGCATCTGTTAAAGATGTTTCATTGTTTGAAGGAATTCAATATGTATCAGAGCCAGTAGTTCAGATTGCAGTAGAGGCAAAACACCCAAAGGACCTACCTAAACTTGTAGAGGCGCTCAGAAGGCTAACAATTGAGGATCCAAACCTTGTAGTCAAAATCAATGAAGAAAGTGGCGAGACTGTAATTGCTGGAATGGGCGTGCTGCACCTTGAGATTGCAACTGCCTTGATTGCTGATGCAGGTGTTCAAATTGTTACATCGCAACCGCTGATTAACTACAGGGAGACCATTCAGAGCAGTTCTGATGTTGTAATGTCAAAATCACCAAACAGGCACAACAAGATATTCATGAAAGTGGAGCCATTAGAACCAGAAATTGCAGACATGATTCGAAGCGGCCAGCTCTCAGAGATGAAAGACAAAAAAGAAGTGGCTACAATTTTACGTGGAAAAGGCTGGGATGCAGACATTGCAAAATCTGTCATGAAGTTTGACTCTAGAGGGAACGTTTTTCTTAACGGCACAAAAGGTGTGCAGTTTATTCAAGAATCATCTGATTCAATTCTGTCGGGATTTGATGAGGTGATGAAGGAAGGGCCACTTGCAAAAGAACAGGTGCGAAACTGCAAGTTTACATTTACTCACTTTGTACCACACGAGGATCCAGCACACAGGGGTCTCTCACAGCTTAGTCCAGCATCGAGAAGGGCGTGTCTTGGTGCAATGCTAAAGGCACAACCAATACTGCTAGAACCAATGCTTGGAATAGAAGTTCGGGTCCCACAGGATTTGATTGGAGACGTTGCATCTGTACTTTCTGGGAAAAGAGGCAAAGTGCTTGATATGCAGCAAAAAGGTGTTACCAGCATTGTGACTGGTGAGCTTCCGGCATCTGAGACATTTGATCTGTCTGAGACGATGAGGGGGCAAACTGCAGGAAAGGCAATGTGGAACACTCATTTTAAGGCATGGACAGCAATTCCAAAATCAATTCAGACAACATTGATTGCTGATATTAGAAAACGAAAAGGACTATCACCTGATCCACCAACTGCAGACGAGTTTCTCGATAGCGAATAAAATAATATAAATTTTATTTGTATTCATAGATTATTTTCTAAACATAATAAAAATTCTTGAACCGACAAAAACTCCAACAGCAACAATAATCAGTACTGGAATCAAATACTGACCAAATTCGTTCTCCACAGTATGTAGAAAAACTCAAATCCTAAAAATGGTTTTTTATTACTGCCATTGCTACACGTCATTAGACTAGAAAAATGTTCTATTTCTGAAATTAGCCAAAACTGATTTTACCCAATTCGCTAATAATTTAATCCTAGTATTTATCAGTCTGTTTTGACGATTTTCATTCATGAAACGCCTAGATCTGCTACTTTCCTTAATTCTCATACTGGTATCTACAAGTAGTCAGGCAAGTGCCGCAACTGTTTCAGACCCACCAACTAATCTTGCTGTGACTGCAGTTTCGCCAACACAGATCAATCTCTTCTGGTCGGCACCATCATACAATGGTGACTCTGCTATTACAGGTTACAAAATAGAATACAAAATCGGTTCGGGCTCTTACACGGTTTTGGTGGCAAACACTGGTAGTACTTCAACTACCTATTCTCATGTTGGGCTTACAACAGGCCAGACCTATTCTTACAGAATATCTGCAATTAATACAATTGGAACTAGTGCAGCTTCTACTGAATCTTCTGCTACGCCAACATCATCGTCTTCGGGAACTTTACCTGGCTTTCCAACAAATCTTTCAGCAATACCTGTCTCGCCAACCCAAGTCAATCTCTTCTGGTCGGCACCATCAAACAACGGTGGATATCCAATCACAGGCTACAAAATAGAGTACAGAATTGGCTCTGGCTCTTACACTACTCTGGTACCGGATACTGGTAGTACTTCAACTACTTTTTCACATACAGGGCTGACAACGAACCAAGTTTACATTTATCGTGTGTATGCAATAACCTCATTTGGAACAAGTGAACCCTCTTCAGAAGAATTTGCACAACCAAAATCAACATCCACCTTAAGTGCACCAAGTGCTCCAACTAATCTTGCTGTGACCGCTGTCTCACCAACACAAATCAGCTTGTTATGGACTGCACCATCAAACAACGGTGGCGCAGTAATAACTGGTTACAAAATCGAAGTCAAATCTGGCTCTGGCTCTTACACGACTCTAATATCAAACACACAAAGCACCTCAACTACATACTCGCACACAGGGCTTACAACTGGAACTACTTACACATACAAGGTTTCTGCCATAAACTCTGCCGGATCTGGCATTGCGTCAAATGAATCATCTGCAACTCCGACGTCTTCCTCATCATCTGGCGTCCCAGGGGCTCCTACAAATCTTACCGCGGCAGCGATATCTGGAACACAAATCGACCTTTCATGGA
>Ga0187892_10001003_pt1 | contig 69021 bp, 76 predicted proteins | sample MA1701073metaG_FD_139345 | JGI IMG/M metagenome (GOLD analysis project Ga0187892, IMG submission 139345) | Bio-ooze microbial communities from a basaltic lava cave in the Kipuka Kanohina Cave System on the Island of Hawaii, USA - MA170107-3 metaG ...
AAGCACACGTAGACAAATCGAAACTCTACAAAATATAGTATCAAGAAAAGGATCAAGTAAGGTACTAACATTCTCGGTTCCACACATATTCAAGGCACTACAGCTGCTGCACAAAGATCAGTATGTCAGCAGAGCAAGTTTTTGCAATCACCTACACATGGGGGAGGGGGCAGTTAAGACCATGATAATGCACCTAAAAGAAGAATCCGTGGCAGATTCAACAAAATCTGGCACCTTTCTCACAAGCAAAGGAAAAAATTTCATAAAGAATTTACTTGATATCATATCTGCAGAGTGTGAAATCAAAAAGTGCGTAATTGCACGTGGCAAGTTCAACTTCGCTGTGATTCTAAAAAAATACGCTTTTGCCACAAAATCTGGCGTTGAGCAAAGAGACTACTCCATACTATATGGAGCAATTGGCGCAACCACACTGCTTTACAAAGACAAACAGTTTGTTTTCCCAAACGAAAACACTGATTGTCTTCTTGACGATTTGAAAACACGGAATGTGTTGTTGAACAGTCTTCGTCCAGAAAACGGTGACATGATAATAATCGCATCTGCCAATGATCCATTTGTTGCAGAGATTGCTGCAAAGAATTCCGCCTTGTGGACGCTTGCAACACATAGCAGATAGTAACCTATTTGAATCGTTTTACTTGTGCTAGATTATGGCAAAGTACTACATTGCAATTCCAATAGTGATAGGAATCGTTGCAGGAATATTTGCAGTAACTTATTTTGGCAATCAGGAATCAAATCAAGGATACTTTACAAAACAGGATCTTGTTGATAATGGCTCTCCGTACGAAGGAAATCCTTCTGCCCCAATAACAATAATAGAGTTTGGTGATTACCAATGTACGTTTTGCTACAAATTTCACGAGTCAAGTCTAGCCGCAATAAAGAATGAATATTTGGAAACAGGCAAGGCAAATTTGGTCTTCAGAGACTTTCCACTAAATGGGCCAGACTCCGTTTTGGCAGCAGAAGCCTCACACTGCGCAAAAGACCAAGGAAAATTCTGGGAGTATCATGATGAGCTGTATCAAAATTGGGGAGGGGAAAGAACTGGTTGGGTCAACAAAGACTCACTGAGCAAGTTTGCACAAACCGTTGGCATAGATTTAGCCGAATTCAATTCCTGCCTGGACTCTTCAAAATACAGACAACAGGTTCTTGATGCCTATGATTTTGGTCAAAAAGTTGGAATCAATGCAACACCATCATTTTTGATAATCAGCGGGGAGAAAATTATCAAGATAACAGGTAATCAACCAATTGACGTTTTTAGAAAAACACTAGATGGTATTTAGATCACTTTGCCTATACAAATCGAGCGCCAATTGCTTGTCATACTTTGGATTTGACTCTAGCAGTCCTCGCAAAATTAAGGTTTTGATACACTGCGAGAGGTATGCTGGCTCTACTCCGCCGAATTTTTTTGCCTTATTTGATATATCCTGATAGAGGCTTTCGTTTTCTTCATTCATTGTCTGGCACATATTGACTCTTAGTAATATCCCAAGTGAAACTAGTTTGTGCATTGGTACCTTTTTTTCTTCAAGATAGATTTCTGACACAAGTTCTTCTATGTGATAAAATCCTTGTTGAGTCACCCTGTATCTTAACAGCTTTGGATAGTCCTCAAGTGGAATGCAGTATGGAAGGGTTTGTTTTCCCACGAAACGGCAGCAAGACCTTAATTAATTACTAGTGCGGCATTTTTTGATTAAAACACATTCCGTTTTGGAATCAAGTTAACTAATCTTAATATTGTATCCACAAGGGGTTCAATTGATGCCAAAAATTACTATAGAAAAGCAAGACTCTGTTAAGATCTATAAAATCAAAAAAATACTTGATGAGCTTTCACGCATTCAGGGAAGGGGAACGGAGCTGATTTCAGTGTACATCCCAAAAAACAAGCAGCTTCACATGGTCATAAACAACCTAAGAGAAGAACAGGGAACCGCGGATAACATCAAATCCGACCTAACAAGAACACACGTTGTAGATGCATTATCCAAAGTGCAGCAAAGGCTCAAGCTTTACAAGACTACACCAGATCGTGGTCTGGTAATCTTTTGTGGCGCACTCCCCCCAGAAGGAGGCGGGCCAATTGGAAGTGAGATAGTAAAAGTTTGGGAGATTGAGCCGCCAAAGGATCTTTCCACGTTCCTTTACAGATGTGATGATCATTTTCATGTAGATATTCTAAAAGATATGCTAAAGGACGATAACCTAATTGGGTTTTTGGCAATCGACACAAAGGATACTGGATGGGGTTTGCTGTATGGAAATAAAATTGAGGTATTGAGGGAAACGGCGTCAGGTGTTGCAGGAAAACACAGACAGGGAGGACAATCCGCCCGAAGATTTGAGAGGCTACGAGAAATGGAGCTTACATATTACTATAATCGGCTAGCCGAAGTAACAAAGGAGCTTTTCATTGACATTTACCCAATAAAGGGATTGATTATTTCAGGACCTGGTCCGACAAAAGAGGAATTCCTAAAATCAAACTATCTCGATTACAGATTACAAAACATGGTTATTGCTACACTTGATACATCATATTCTGGTGCAGAGGGAATTAGAGAAGCGTTTGTCAAAGCGCAAGACGTATTGTCAGATTTCAGGCTAGTGGAAGAAAAAAAACTGGTTGAAAAATTGTTCCGTGAAATCAACTCTCATTCAGGCCTTGGTGTGTATGGCCTAAAAGACATACTTAATTTACTAAAAAACAATGTAGTTGATACAATTCTGATCACAGACGATATCAATCTTTATCGTCTCGAAATAACCTGTAAAAGATGCAAAAACATCCAAGAGGAGATAATCGAACGTGCAAAAATAATTCCTCGCCAGACCGAGTTGCTAAACAAGCCATGCCCAAGCTGCAAGAGCATGGATCAAGAGGCAAACTCCCAAGACCTAATTGATTATCTTTCCCTCATTGCAACTCCAGTTGGTACCAAAATCGAGGTAGTATCTGGCATATCAGAACATGGTGCGATGCTTAGCAGCCTAGGCAAAATGGGAGCAATCCTCAGATACAACCCGAATCAATAATCTATTGAATGAGCGTTCTTGTTTGTATAAAATGATCATCGAACAATTAATTTTGATTATTTAGGCATAGTATTATTTAGTGCAGTACACCAATAAAGTCAAGATTACCACAGTAATTGGGATTGGTCTTATTGTTTTTGTCGCATCGTTGGTTGGGCTTCCATTTATGGATTCAGAATCAGACGTGCAAAAAATCACTAATGAACCCATCAACAAGTTAGAAGAATCTGAAGAAAAAATGCTTGATGTCATTATGCAAGAAAAGTCAGAACTCGAATCGAAAATAGGCGGAAAGTTTCAGCTACCATAAACTCCAATATACAGAAATCTCAAAAGTCAATAATCTGGATAAACTGCTCACATCTAGTGAAACTCTTTGCTCTCATGCTCAAAGCCTAGAACATGTTCTGATAAATTATGTCATGATGAGTAATACGTGAACTATGTACCAACAAAGCAACAGAACTAAAAACCATTAAAAAAATAAGGAGAGTGTATTATGAGACATTAATCTTTGGAATGATTGTATCATAATACATGTCGAGTTCCTTTTTAGATTCCTCAAGATCCTTCGTAAGCTTTTGAATTTCCAATTGTTTTTCTGAAAGTGTCTTTTCAATAGCTGGATTTGTTTTTACGATTAATTCAACAAGGCCCTTAAATTTTACCTCGTTTTCCAGAATCCAACTGTCAGTTTTTTTCAGTGATAGTCCTACCTTGAGAAGGTTTTCATAGAGTGTCTTTTCTTCGTTTGAAATTTTGTCACTTTTTTTGGAGTTTGAAACGAACCCAACTACTGCTACAATAATTCCACCAATTGAACCCAAGAGGGCCCCAAAGGCAGTTATTAAAGCAGTCGTATCTGTCACAACATTACTTTGTGCATATGCATATCCTGTTGCAGCAGTTACAGCAAACAAGATTAGGAGTGTTGCTAACAACATTGGTTTTGAAGTCATGTTCATTAATACTTGAAATAATTGAAAAAGCTTTTCATGGTACTAATATAATACTTACATACCAATTGACATGCTCACTAGAAAAAAATTCTCGTAACTTGGTCACACACTTCTCGCTAGTGTAAACTGGTAGATTAGACTCGAAATGAACAGAAAATCTATCTTATTGCAGCACTATCTTGAGTATTTGTCATCAAGTTTTCGTCTTGTAGGTTGACTATTCTGTTTTTGATGCTAGCACCCTCAATTTTTTTTATCAGATAACCAAGTGAAAATGGTTTCTGGATTATCTGCACCGTTTCATCTTTAAGATCCTTTAGTCTTTGCATGATGTTATTTCCATATGCTGATAAAAAGATTAGTCTTTGATTAGGACGACAGTCTAAGATCTCTTTTGCTGCATCGGCACCAGTCATTCTTGGCATGTCATGATCCAAAAGCACTAGATCAAATGGAGGTGTTCTGGTTTTTCTAAACAATTCTTCGTATTTTGCCTCATTCGTATAATAATCGACACATTCCACGCCATCCTTTGCAAGTGTGATTTTGTGGTTGCGTTTTTCTAGGGCAATTTTATATTGTTTTGCCGTAAACTCGTTGTCTTCGGCAATCAGTATTTCCAGAACCATGTGATTTCTTGCTTGAAAAAGGCGTTTTAAGACTCGTTTTTTTGTTTCAAACGAACAATGGACGGAATGTGTGTTCGATTAAACATCATTTAGGTCAAATCTTACTTTTTGGAAATTACAGTATGGTTAAGCACATGGGCAGGATAAAAGAGGGTGAGGGTCAAAAAAAATACTACAATAAAGATATTTCAGCAGAAGATGAATGGTCACACGTTACTGAAATCGACTCTAAAAAGGCTAATGAGTCAGACCCCATGTCACCGCAAGCAAGAACAATTACTTTTAACAACAAATTTTCAAGCGCCACAAACGAAGAGATGGTAAAGGAAAAATCAGAGAAATTCAAGGATCAGATTAGCAGCACCGAGCAATACTTGAAGTTTGCAAATGAATTGATAAAAGAAAAGATGAACAGGCTCCGCCAGCTCAAGAATGATGAAAAAAAATTTCATGACGAGGTTAGCATTCTGCAAAATAAAATAAAATCACGATATGACTTGAGTAAGATCAATGTAAAATACATGACTGGTGATGACGCAAGATCACTGATTTTTCATCTTGAAGAAGAGTACGAGATAATGAAAGATAAGCTGCTATACCAGGAATTAATAGTACAAAGGACAAAAGATGAGATTACAGCCAAAAGGAAACAACTCCAACAGATCAGAGAAGAGCTCAAAGACGTTCTTCGTATGCACACACACGAAGTCAAAGATCCCATTGAAGTTCTAAGAGACGAGCTAAGAAAAGCTGGAATATCTGAATCAAATAGAATTTTCCAAGTTTTAAATGATATTTCTGAACAGCTAAACCCTAAAAATGTAGAAAAAACTTCGCAGCATTAGCTTTTCATGTATTGCCTTATTTTCTGTGCCAGTTCGTCCAGCTCATCAGAAGATGGGATTGTGCGTTTAGTCCACACTGCCCCGACATCGCTGTATCTTGGGATTATGTGTACATGAACGTGCGGGATAATCTGTTTTGCTGCACGGCCATTGTTTTGTGCCAGGCTGAATGCATCTGCATTTGTTGCACTCAGTATTGCACGCGTTATTGAGGGGATTTTTGAGAAAAGACTTCCAACGCTTGTTGGATTCATGTCAGTTATTTTCTCATAGTGTTTTTTTGGAAGCACCAGTGAGTGGCCCTTGTCTATTGGATACTTGTCCAAAAACGCTACATGATCATCGTCTTCATAGATAAAATGGCCTTCTCTTTTTTTCGTAATGATGTCACAAAAAATGCAGCTCAACACAAGTGGTGATGGATTCCGCAATTTATAGAAATGGACAGGAGATCACAAACTTGCAGCAATAAATAATCACACCATCGATTGATTAATTAGGGTTAATTTTTTAGTTTGATTGTTTTATGGGCAACGACGAAAAAGAGTCTAAAAAGGAAAAACGGGAAAGTTTCCTAGACAAACAGACTCGCGAAAAACGAAGAAACATGCTAATTGGACTCGGAGTCTTGGCAGTAGTTGCTATAATTGTAGGATTTGCATCTTGGACTTTTATTCAAAGGAGTGCATTTGACCCGATGGGCGGACCCCCCGGAGCAGGACCGCTAGGAGACGAACACGAGCATGCATCGATGCTAGTTAGAATCCATACCGACAAGTTTGATTTTGCACTGCCTGCATATCAGGTAAAAAGCCCTTACATCCACTTTGAGGGTGGAGATGGAAATACCATTCACAGGCATGCCTCTGGAGTTTCATTGGGATTTCTATTTAATTCACTAAAAATTGGACTTAGCAATGAGTGCTTTATCTTCCCGGACAAGGCTCCAGAACACACATTTTGCACCGATGAAAATTATTCCATCAAGTTTTACGTCAACCATGAAAGGGTGAACAGTATTTTGGATTATGTTCTAGATGACGGTGATAAAATTTTAATCTCATACGGTAACCAAAACCAAACCCAAATCGATGCTCAACTCCGAGAGCTAGACAACCAGATAATCCTAAGGTAAATCTCTAGCGTGTAGCAATTACGAAAATTCTAATATGTTACTCAGCCTAAGCCCAGTTGTACAATGAGCGAAAAGATTTCAAGTAGGAATGTAGTTGTCGGCACCGCCAGAGCACCCCACAGAGCCATGTACAAGGCGATGGGGCTAACGGATGCAGACTTGGAGAGGCCCTTTATCGGAGTCTCACATACTGGAAATGAGGCAACGCCATGCAATATTCACCTTGGAAGGCTTGCACAAAAAGCAAAGGAGGGTGTGCATGATGCTGGAGCAACACCGCGTGAATTCAGCACCATTGCAGTAAGCGATGGAATAGCAATGGGTCATGAAGGAATGAAATCATCGCTTGTTAGCCGCGAAGTTATCGCAGATTCTATTGAGCTAATGGTAAGGGCACACCAGTATGACGCACTAGTAGGCATTGCGGGGTGCGATAAGAGTTTGCCTGGAACCATGATGGCAATGGCAAGACTCAATCTGCCATCAGTCTTTGTGTATGGCGGGACAATAATGCCTGGATTTTATAATGGACAGCAGCTTACAATTCAAGATGTCTATGAGGCAGTAGGTGCATACAATGCAGGACAGCTAACACTTGAAGCGCTAAAAAACATTGAAAATTATGCATGCCCAAGTGCCGGTTCTTGTGGTGGGATGTTTACTGCAAACACAATGGCGTCGATTTCTGAAGCGCTTGGAATTGCATTGCCTGGAAGTGCAAGCCCCCCAGCAGAAGATGAACGAAGAGCCAAAATGGTTTACGACACAGGTGTTGCAGCAGCAAAGCTACTGGAGCTTGGGATCAAACCAAGGGATATTTTGAGTTTTGAGGCATTTGAAAATGCAATTACAATTTTGAATGCCATCGGAGGTTCAACAAACGCGATTTTGCATCTTTTAGCACTTGCTCATGAGGCCAGAATAAAGCTGACCTATGATGATTTTGAGAGAATACGAAGAAAGGTACCTCATATTGCAGATTTGAAGCCTGGGGGAATGTATGTCATGAATGATCTTGACAAAGTAGGCGGCGTTCCACTGATGCTCAAAAAGCTTCTTGATAGAAAACTGCTTCATGAAAATGTCATTACAGTTACTGGAAAGACAATGAAACAGAACCTTGATTCTATATCAATTACCGCCTCACCGAACGACAACATAGTCAAGCCAATTGATTCGCCATTGCACTCATCTGGAACTGCTGTAGTACTCAAAGGCTCGCTTGCCCCAGAGGGAGCAGTAGTAAAAATATCTGGCGTAAAAATTACCAAATTTGCAGGAAAGGTAAAGACCTTCGATAGAGAAGAGGATGCGTTTGACGCAGTATCAAAAAACCAGATCACCCAAGGAGACATAGTAGTAATTAGATATGAGGGGCCAAAAGGAGGCCCGGGCATGAGAGAGATGCTTGCGGTAACTGCGGCGCTCGTAGGACAGGGCCTTGGCGAAAAGGTTGCAATGGTAACTGATGGTAGGTTTTCTGGCGCAACGCGCGGATTTATGATTGGCCATGTAGCGCCAGAGGCATTCGTTGGTGGAAACATAGCGCTTGTAAAAAATGGCGATGAGATCAGAATTGATACGGAAACAAACAAAATTGATCTTATGGTCTCAGAAGACGAGTTAAAGCGTCGACGTGCTGAATGGAAGCCGAAAAAACCAAATTATGAGAATGGAGCTCTGGCAAAATATGCCTCGCTTGTGGGATCTGCTGCACAAGGTGCAATTACAAGTCCTATTTGGTAAATGAACTGAATTGGATTTGAAACCGGATTTTAGAATTTGTGATAACCGCACACCAAAACCAGCTTGTCGCCAACATATCTGGCAGTAAGTGCACTTTCTTCCCTTATCTCTGATTTACAAATCTGACACACTGCCTCCTTAGCGGAGCTTTTTAGCTGAATTGCCTTTCTTGGAAAGGTAAGATCCGAGTACAGCACATTGCCTTTTGGTCGCTCTGTAAGCATCTGGCTCATGTATCATAATACGTCCCGATCGCTTATAAAGGTACCGTACAATACCGTAACTGCACACAATTGTGTGGAGTGGTCTCAAAATTATAAATAAGCCGTGGCTATGATGTGTCGTATGGGTGGCCATCTTTGGAAACTCCAATCCTACAGTAATACCCCTAGAGCTACCTGGAACACAGTTTGAGATCTACTCTAAGCTAGAACAAAACTATTCACACACGTTTCTGTTTGAATCACTAACAGGCCCAGAAGAATTAGCTGAGACCTCGATTATTGGATTCGATCCAAAAATAATCTTGCAAGGTTATGAAGACAAAGTTATTCTACAATACAAGGACGGATCAACAAAGACAATACCTACTCAGGATCCAGTCTCTGAGCTCAAAAACTTTGTCAGGCAGACAAACAACACTTCGTTTAGGTACCTTGGAGGCGCAGTTGGAATCATAAATTATGACGCAATAAAACTATACGAAAATATACCAATACAAAACGACAAAACTAAACCGCTAATGGAGTTTGGCATTTATGATGATGGTATATTGTTTGATAATAAGGCAAAAAAATTCCTGTATTTTTACTATGATGAAAATAGGATTGAGAAAATAAAACTAGCTGATAGAAGTTTTGGTAAAATTCAACTCTCGGAAATATCTTCAAACATGGACGAGCCAAAGTTTTCTGAAATTGTTAATAGAGCAAAAAAATACATCCATTCCGGAGACATATTCCAAGTTGTGCTCTCAAGAAAGTTTAGCTTTTCTGCAACCGGTGATTACCTTCGTGTATACAAAGAGCTACGGACATTGAACCCCTCACCATATCTTTATCACATGAAATTTGGGCAAAAAACCTACATCGGGTGCAGCCCAGAAATGCTTGTCCGAGTAACTGGAAAAGAGGTCGAAACATTCCCAATTGCCGGTACAAGAAAAATTACCGAAGACGAGCAAAAAAATGAACAGCTAAGAGAAGAACTAATCAACGATGAAAAAGAGTTGGCAGAGCACACCATGCTCGTAGATTTGGGAAGAAATGACGTGGGCAGGGTTTGCAAGTACGGCAGTGTACATGTCGCCGAACTCATGCAGGTCAAGCGATTCTCACACGTCCAGCACATTGTTACTCACGTCGTAGGCACGATTGATGAAAAATACGACATGTTCCATGCCTTTGAAGCCGTGTTTCCTGCAGGAACTGTAAGTGGCGCTCCAAAGGTCAGGGCAATGGAGATAATCAACGAGCTAGAACCAGACGTGCGGTATCAGTATGCTGGAGCCGTCGGATATTTTTCAAACAACGGCTGCTGTGACTTTGCAATAGCAATACGTAGCATGTTTTTTGATGGTAAGAACGGGTTTTTGCAAAGCGGCGCCGGGGTTGTCTCAGATTCAACACCGCAAGGAGAATTCAAAGAAACAGAACACAAGGCAGGTGCAATGATTGCAGCGCTAAAGGAGGCAACAAAATGAAATTTCTAATAATTGACAATTATGATTCGTTTGTTTACAACATTGCACAAATCCTAGGTGAGCTTGGTGTTTCCTCTGATGTGATCAGAAATGACAAAATAACGCTAGACCAAATAATCAAAAACAAATATGACGCAATAGTAATCTCGCCAGGCCCCGGTACACCAGAAGACAAAAAATATTTTGGTATTTGTTCAGATGTTATCAGAAAGCTTGGACCAAGCACGCCAATACTTGGGGTCTGCCTTGGCCATCAAGGAATAATTCACGAGTTTGGAGGCAAGGTTGTAAACGCGGGATGCGTCAGACATGGAAAAACAAGCCCAATTAAACATACCAATGATTCATTGTTTGATGGAGTCAAAAACCCATTTCGAGCCACCAGATACCACTCGCTTGTTGGCGACAAAACCATAATTCCTGACGTACTAGAGATTACCGCTGTTGCTGAAGATGATGGTGAAGTGATGGCAGTCCGGCACAAGCAGTATCCAATTGAAGGTGTGCAGTTTCATCCAGAATCAATTCTAACAACCGAAGGAAAAAAAATTCTAGAAAACTTTGTAAAGAGTGTGAAAAAATGATTGCAAATCTAACTTCCAAGCTCAAGGATGGGCAGAACTTGACAGAAAATGAAATGAGTGATGCAATGAACGAGATCCTATCAGAACGTATTTCCGATGAGAAAAAAGCGGAATTTTTGCGTTATTTAGGCAAAAAAGGCGAATCTGACGATGAACTTTACGCAATGCTAGGTAAAATGGATGAGTATAGCCTGCACATTTTACCAAGATATCAAGGAACGCTAATTGACGTATGTGGAACCGGAGGAGACAGTATGCAGACCTTCAACATATCAACTACTGCGTCTTTTGTGATATCAGCATTAGGTGGATTTGTAGCAAAACATGGAAACCGTTCTGTTTCTGGGGCGTCTGGAAGTGCAGATATTTTCGAGTATTTTGGATATGACCTAAATGCAACGCCCGAAAAGATAACAAAAATAATCGAAAAGTTCAAGATTGGGTTTTTGTTTGCGCAAAGGTTCCATCCTGCGATGAAAAATGTTGCAAACGCAAGAAAGATTCTCGGCACCAAGACAGCATTTAATTTGCTTGGGCCACTTTCAAACCCCGCAAGTGTAAAAAATCAGCTAATAGGAGTCTTCTCAGACGAATACCTACAACGAATTATTTTGATTTTAAAAAGACGGGGATCAGAAAACATCATGACTGTTCATGCGCAAGACGGACTCGACGAGCTGTCCACTACTGCAAAAAACAATGTTTGTTTTCTGCACGATGGCAAAATAGAAAAAATGATCATTGACTCAGAAAAACTAGGCTTGCACAAATCAGTAATCACAGATCTTCAAGTATCAACAAGGCAAGAAGCAATCATGGCATTTTTATCGGTATTAAATGGAACTTCAAATCGTTCTATGCAAGAAATCACTGTACTAAATGCCGCCGGTGGGCTAGTTGTCGCAAACATTGCAAAAAGTTTTGATGAGGGAGTAGAGATGGCAAGTCAGGCAATCAAAGACGGAAAGGCATACTCACATTTTGTTAATTTCATAAAAGGTGCAGGAGATTTACAAAAAATCAAGGAAGTTGAAGAATTATGACTCAAACACTAAGAAAACTAGTAGAAAACTCTCGCAAGGCAATTAGTGATGGAGTATACGATGTTTCCGAATCATTACAGAAATCCCCTTTTGACCTCATCGAGTCCATAAAGTTAAACAGCCACGCCTCACTAATCACTGAAATCAAGTTTGCCTCACCGTCGCTTGGACAAATTAGGCAGCATTCAGACCCAGTAGAGATTGCCAAATCCATGGTCAGAGGCGGCTCCTTAGCTTTGTCAGTTCTAACACAACCGCACCTATTCAACGGCTCGCCGAAGTATTTTATTGAGATTAGAAAACAGCTCAAAGTTCCAATGTTGATGAAAGATATCATAGTGGACAAAATACAAATCGATGCAGCAAAAAATATTGGTGCAGACTATATGTTGCTAATTCAATCGTTGTTTGACTCAGGCCACCTTAAAGAAATTGACGAGTTTATTGGATATGGCCACAAAAACGGATTGAAGGTATTAGTCGAGGCACACACAAAAGAAGAATTTGAAAACGCGCTAAAAACAAGTGCAGACCTAGTTGGGATTAACAACCGTAATTTAGATACGCTGGAAATTGACATCAACGCCACTAAAAAACTGCTTGAGGGTCATCCAAAAAATAGATTGATCATCTCAGAGAGCGGAATTGAGTCACCACAAGACATAGCATTCTTAAAAAGCTGTGGCGCCGATGCATTTTTGGTTGGATCAAGCATTATGAAAAGTTCAAACATAGAAGAAAACGTCAGGAATCTGGTGCACGCAATATGAAAATAAAATTTCCAAAGGATGGAAGATTTGGTGAGTTTGGAGGAAAATACATTCCAGAGACATTAGTACCTGCCATAGAGGAGCTTGAGCAAAACTATCTGAAATATAAAAACGATCCGTCGTTTAAAAAAGAGCTAAATTATTATCTTGCAGAATATGCAGGCCGGCCCACTCCATTATACTATGCAAAAAACCTCTCTGAAAAAATTGGTGGGGCAAAAATCTTACTAAAACGTGAGGATCTTCTACACGGCGGTGCCCATAAGATCAACAACACCCTAGGACAGGCACTTTTGGCAAAACGCATGAAGAAGGCACGGATCATCGCAGAAACTGGTGCAGGGCAACACGGTGTGGCAACAGCCATGGCTTGCGCATGCCTTGGTCTTAAATCCGAAGTATACATGGGATACAAGGACACAATCCGGCAAAAGCTTAACGTCTTTAGGATGAATCTTTTGGGCTGCCAGGTTCACGCGGTAAAAAGCGGCTCTCAGACACTCAAAGATGCCATAAATGAAGCAATACGGGACTGGATCACAAACGTAAATGACACCTACTATCTATTGGGTTCTGCGGTAGGCCCACATCCATATCCAGTAATGGTCCGCGACTTTCAGTCAGTTATTGGTAAAGAGATCATGCAGCAGATGAAAAAATTTGGCAAAAACAATCCTGATGCTATAATTGCATGTGTTGGTGGCGGCTCTAACGCAATTGGTTCATTTTATCCCTTGATTGACACTGATACAGAAATAATTGGAGTCGAGGCAGCTGGAAAAGGTCTCAATACTGGTCATCATTCCGCAACACTAAATGCAGGTTCAAAGGGCGTACTCCATGGAATGATGACGTATCTGTTGCAAACCAAAGAAGGGCAGATCAAAGAAACGCACAGCATTTCTGCAGGTCTGGACTATCCGGGGGTTGGCCCAGAGCACTCTTATCTAAAAGATGAGAAACGCGTCAAATACACCAGCGCTACAGATAAAGAAGTAGTAGATGCATTTTTGCTCCTTACAAGAACTGAGGGTATCATACCTGCACTAGAGTCAGCACATGCAATCGCAGAGGCAATCAAGATTGCAAAGACAAGACCAAAATCAGAGTCTGTGGTCGTAACTCTTTCAGGTAGGGGAGACAAAGACGTCGAAGTAGTTGAAGAATATGTCAAAAGAAATTTCTAGAATCAACGCAAAGTTTGCTGCCCTTGCAGCAAAAAAGGAAAAGGCGCTAATTACCTACATTATGATAGGGTACCCAAGCCAAAAAGTCACGCTTACTGCATTAAGGGCGTTGATCAAAGGCGGTGCTGACATTATTGAGCTTGGTTTTCCTTTCTCTGATCCTCTAGCAGACGGCCCAGTTATTCAGAATGCAAGCACTACATCATTGGACAAAGGAACAAAACTAGACCAATTTTTTGAGATTGTAAGAAAGATTCGCAAAGAGAGTAGCATCCCACTAGTGTTGATGACGTACACTAACATTTTGTATCATCGCGGTTATGATAAATTCTTCAAGCTGGCAAAGAACGCTGGAATTGATGGCCTAATTACCCCCGATATGACCGTGGAAGAGTCAAAAGAATACCTCAAGGCTGCAACAAAACACAAAATTGACACAATCTTTCTTGTCTCTCCAAATACCAACAAGCCAAGACTGCAAAAAATCATCAGGCAGACTAGTGGTTTTCTGTATTTGGTTTCAGTTTATGGGACAACTGGCATGCAAACTAAGATTCAGCAGTACACAATTGATGCGCTAAAGAATACCAAAAAAATAGTAAACTCCAAGATTCCAGTCGGAATCGGTTTTGGAGTTTCAACCCCAAATGATGTTAGATACTACAGCAAGAATGGTGCAGATGCAGTCATTGTTGGAAGCGCCTTGATAAAATTAATAGAAAAAACCCCTGCATCAAAATTAGAAAAAACAATTACGTCTTTTACAAAGAACCTAAAGGCTGCAACAAAACTCAACTAGAATTTATTTTGTATATCTTGCTTTCATGCCAAGCAATACCATATTCAGTGCTATTGTGGCAGCATTTGCCCCGATTATTATTGCGTCTTGTTTTTCTATACCGTAAACAATCCAGAGTGACATTCCTACGGAAATTAGTATCATGAGTAAATAGGAAACATCGTTTAGATGCTTTGTCCTGTAGCCCTTTATTATTTGGGGGATAAAGCTTGATGATACAAGGACGCTTGCTATGCTACCAACCAAAGTGAGCCACACCCCCTCGAAAAGCAACTGTATTCACCCATATCAGTATGGATTAAAATTTTGTGTATGGACGCCTAAAGAATTAAAAATACCAATTTTGATCCGTAAATGTGCAGACAAAATTCATTTTTGTTACTGGTGGGGTCATGTCTGGACTCGGCAAGGGTGTTGTGACCTCTTCTATTGCCAAACTATTACAATTATCAAACCAAAAAGTTTCTTGTGTAAAAATTGATCCATACTTAAACTACGACGCCGGAACCATGAACCCCGTTGCCCACGGTGAGGTGTTTGTCACAAACGATGGTGGCGAGTGTGACATGGATATTGGGAACTATGAGCGATTTCTGAACCAAAACATACCAAAAACCCACAACATCACCACTGCACAAATCTATTCTGCAGTAATTGACGCGGAAAGGCGAGGAGAGTATCTTGGGGCATGTGTTCAGATAATTCCACATGTCACTGACGAAATTAAACTCAGAATTCGCGCCATTGCTGAAAACGAAAAGCTTGATGTTTTGGTAGTAGAATGTGGCGGAACCGTTGGTGACATTGAAAGTCTGCCATTTTTGGAAGCATTGAGGCAGCTAAGACTTGAGGAAGGGCCACAAAATGTCATTTTTGTACATGTAACATTGGCACCTTCGCTGGATGTTGTAGGCGAACAAAAAACCAAACCAACCCAACATAGCGTCCAAGAGCTCCGAAGAATCGGTATTCAGCCAGATTTAATGGCAGTGCGATGTTCTACTCCGCTAAACGAGTCGACAAAAAAGAAGATCTCGATGTTCACAAACGTAACAACACGAGATGTATTTTCCTGTCATGACGTCAAATCGATTTTCATGGTGCCACAGATTCTTTATGATCAGGGAATTGTCAACACCATATTTACAAAGTTCGGCAAAGTTGGACTTGTAAACGCATCTGCCAACTGGGACAAATGGAATACCATAGTTAATTCGCTTGAGAGGGGTAACGGCGAAGTCAAAATTGCCATGGTTGGAAAATATGTAACGCTTGCGGACAGCTATGTTAGCGTCAACCAGGCATTAAAACACGCAGGCGCAAAGCTTGGAAAATCAGTCTTAATTGACTGGATTGATTCTGAGGCAATCAATGGAGGTATTGAAAAGCTGTCAAATTATAATGGCATAATTGTTCCAGGTGGGTTTGGGATAAGGGGAGCAGACGGCATAATCGGCGCAGCAAACTATGCTAGAGAGAAAAACATCCCGTATCTTGGAATTTGTTTTGGATTTCAGCTTGCTGCTGTCGCATTTGGTCGTCATGTTTGTAATTTTAATGACGCGAACTCCACAGAACTAGATCCAAACACCAAAAATCCAGTTGTTGACTTGTTACCTGAACAAAAAACTATCGCAAATATGGGAGGATCACTACGGCTTGGAGCTCACGAAATATTTGTAAAAAATAACACGCTTGCATTCAGAACATACAATGCAAACAAAGTCATGCGAAGGCACAGACACAGATATGAAATTAACAAAAAATATCTAGACATGTTTGAAAAAAATGGAATGACTTTTTCGGCGGAAAGCGACGACTCAAAAAGAATGGAAATATTGGAGATCCCATCTCACAAGTTTTACTTTGGGGTGCAGTTCCATCCGGAGTTTAATAGTAGGCCTGGTTTTCCCGAAGAATCATTTCAGGCGTTTGTAAGTGCAGCTACAACGTAATTCGTCTTAATGTAGTTATTCACTTCTAGTATTTAGCATAAAATACTCTATTTTAGAAAACAGTATGCATATTTTGGTTTCAATGATTGATGCAATACTTGGAATTTATCGTTACGATAAATATTTCTTAAAGCCTTTTTCAGTAGCATGTAGCTCTACTTTTGGACCTAAAATGCCGTTTTTTTGTTCCACCCTCATCATATCGTGTTTTTCCAAATCCTCTAAGATTAAGTTCAACTCATCGCTACTAAACCCTGTATTTTTTTTAATATTTTCAAATGTTTTCACACCTTTATAGAGCTCTCCCAAAACAAGCATATCTTTTGTTTGTGGTTTTGCTGACTCCGGGTATTTTTGTATTGATTCATGCAAATTAGATTCAAATTGTTCCTTTTGTAATGTTTGATTTGTACTGTCATTTTTCATTCTGCGTTGTCGCAAAATTCGTGGAATTACTCGTATTAATGGGATCAAAAAAATCAATAGATAAAGCCATGTGAAATCACTAGCCAATTTGCTTTAATTGATTGATAATATAATAAATCTGTTGGGCAAAACTAATCATAATTCACAAATTTTTTCTTATTTCAAATATAAAAAATGGTTTACAAGCACACATCGGTTGATATAATTAAGGTGGATTCTGACTAATTACGCAGTTGTCAAAATATGAATCTCCAAAAATAAACATCAATATCGGTGCAGCCAAAGCAGTTTTAATTGGCATAATTGTACTTGTCATCATAGGAGTTGTAGTAAGCGCTTCTGTAAAAATAGTAGAGGCTGGCCATAGAGGCGTGTTACTTTACTGGAGTGCTGTAGATACTAGCGTTCCGCCTCTTCAAGAAGGACTTCATTTTGTGACACCGTTTGCTAATGAAGTAGTCAATATTGAAGTCAGGACGCTAAAATTTGAAAGATCGACTACGTCAGCATCAAGAGATCTCCAGACGGTATCTACTACGGTCACAGTCAACTATCATCCAAGTCCAGAATCCGTTCATCACCTGTACCAGGATCTAGGCCTTGATTATCAAAATAGAGTAATTCAACCAGCTATTGATGAAACCGTAAAGCAGGTAACTGCAAAATACAATGCTGAAGAGCTGATTACAAAAAGACCATTAGTAAAAACAGACATTGAAGAATCAATTAGAGATAGGCTGACTGGCTTTAACGTCATAACCGACGTCATATCAATTACCGACTTTCAGTTTTCTACATTATTTGCACAAGCAATAGAAGCAAAGGTAGAGGCGGAGCAAAGAGCGCTTCAAGCTGAAAACGATCTTAGAAGAATCCAAGTAGAGGCACGGCAACGTGAAGCCCAAGCTGAAGGTGTTGCAAAAGCAAACATTGCCGAAGCTGAAGGGGAATCCGAAGCTATCAGAATTATCAACGAAGCGTTAGCAAACAATCCAAACTACTTGGAATGGTTAAAAACTCAAAAATGGGATGGGAGATTACCTCTTGTAGTGGGCGAAGGCGGAACGCCGTTTATTCAGATACCTGTTAAACCCTGAGTTTGCAAACTAACTTGAATTAGTTTTTGAGCTGTTTCTTATTGTATCATACATTGCAAGAAATTGTTCTGGCTCATGTTGTCTATAGTGTTTTTCAAGCCTCTGAACTTCTTTTTCTGATATATTTTCTCCTTTGCTACTATGATATTCTTTTATGATCTGAGAAGGAGTCTCCTTTATGTTATATTTTTGAAGTGTTTTAACAACTGTCTTCCTGCATAAAAAATCATAAATTACAAAGCGATAGATAAAATACGTTACAAGACCGATTATTGCCACGATAGTTATCGGAATGATTATCACAGCTGACATTACATATTATTGATTTTCTTAGTATTTCTTTGTTGTTCTATGCCACAGTCACATAATTTAATCCATCTTGGATATTTCGTAGATCTTTTGCCGCGCATCACGAATTGAGATTTTCTTTTTGACATACCCTTTGTCAAGAAGATGGCGTAGTGCGAGGCGTACGGTTCTGTCAGGAAGGAGGGTTTTTGTGGCAAGCTCTTTTTGTGTCATGGTACCCTCATATTCCAAAGTCTTAAGAAGAAGTTTTGAGCTCGGAGGCATGTTTAGAAGATCTTCTGCTAACTTGACTTTTTTTGCAAGTGCAGAAACTGCACTGGAATCTTTTTTCATTTTTATTATCTTTGCAGAAGCATCAGATTTTGTGCATTCAAGCATATTGTTAATTCTAAATCTATCTACACCATCAAGTACTACTTCACAAAACAGTCTTGCGGAGACCTCATCAATCTCAATCAGACTTGTATCATGAACAATGAGTGGCCGTCTCGTAATATCAAGCGAGTTCACCGATACAATTCCAAAAACAGGCGAGTCTTGGAAGATCATTGGACCGCCTGCAGACATCGAATATGCCGAAGAACCAATTGGCGTAGATATTATCACGCCATCGCTACTGTCATGCCACACTTCCTCATTATTTACCCGTAAAATATGCTCCATGAGCATTGCACTTTTTGATGGAAACACCGCCACATCGTTTATCACAGGATAGATGGGCTTGCCATCTATTTTGATTGCAATTCTTGTAAATTCACTTATTTCAAAATCACCTTTTTTTATTCTGCTTACATATGACGAGAATTCCTTTAGGTCGACTTGGGCCAAAAAACCGCTAGATTCTGACTCGCTTATTCCAAGAATTGGTATTTGAGGATCTTGTGTTCTGTGATAATAGTTTCGAACTCCTCTGTCACCGCCCGTAATTATTACAAAGTCAATGTCTTTTCGGGATTTGTTTCCAACATAGGCAGAAGAAAGTCCATAATTATCAAGTATCGTTTTGATGGTTTTTACCGCAATGTCTGACGGACTAGAACCAGATATTCCAATTTGCACGAATCATTAACCTCTAGCATAATAATAAAAGCTTAGATATCTTTGAACTTCAAAGTGTTATAAAAATAAGAGGCATTAGTTTGCGTTGCGCCTTTTGCTGGAGTCTTGTTCAGTCCAATTTCTTTTGACTCTAATGCGGCTTGTGCAGCCCCCCCAGCGAAGCATAATGCCCATAAAACATCTCGTTCTTTGAGCAGCGTACAGCAAAACGTTGCAGTAAAGATATCGCCCACTCCCACAGTATCATAGATATCCACGTTTGGAAGCACAAGTGAATACTGCCTGTTTTTGTAAAACAAAGAGACGTCACGTTTGTTTGTATAAAGTATATGCTCTATTCCTTTTTTTCTGAGTGCATACACCCCCTCAGCTTCTTGTGCACCAGTCAAGTGGAAAACTTCGTTTGGATCTACTTTGAGCACTGAAATCTTTGTCAAGTCAAGATCCGTTTTCTCCAAAACAACTTTGTTGTTAGAGTCAACACGTCTCAAAAACCCTTGGGGATCAAGAAAAACCATGTTGTGATCTTTTTTGATTTTCTCAAATGTCGATTTTGATATTTCATTAAAAACTGGGCTCATCAAGACGCCGTCTACGTTAACTGAGTGGTATTCTATCTCATCACAAATCTTTGTTAGCCATAATGTCCTTTCAGATCCATTTATTTCCAGAGTGAATCGTGTTGTTGGGTTTTGGCTGGGCGTGTTTTGAAATTTAATTTTGTTTTTTTCTAGCTGGCCAGAAAATACAAAGTCTGACCCAAATTTTGTAACAAGATCTACATCGAAGCCAAGTCGTCTTGCGGCAAAAGAGCAATAACACGCGGGTCCTCCGGGCCGCTCGTACGAATCGCCACCTATCTTAATTTCGTCTATTGTGCAGTGCGAAAATACACCAATCTTCATTTAATTTGCTGATTAGGTTGTGGATTTAGTTTTTTGCTTTGAGAAACAAGACTGGCACATAATTTGCCCTTTTTCTATAACAAGCTCCACATTTGATCTCAGGCATATATGGCATAGCCCTCTCATCACATAGTATACTAACCACTAGAATAAATCCGATTATGGTAATCTTAGAAAAAGAGATATCCCAATTTACTTCGAAAAAATCATGAGAAAGCCAATTCTCGTAACTTTAGATAAAAAGCTCGTAACCCTTGTAATGCTAGTCTCTTTAATTGGTATTGGTATTACAATTGCACTCTCATTTCATTATGGCAACATCATAATCGAGGAACGTATCATAGACCAGCTCACAAGCGAGTCAACCATTAGGGGCGATTCACTAAATAGTTTACTGACTTCAAAAATTCAACAGGTTCAAGTTATTTCGACTGATCCAATGATTAGAAATCTCATAAACGAGCTAAATGCAATTGAGGATGACTCTGTTTTTGACACGAGAGTTGCTGAGAGGAGAATCGACTTTTTAATTCAAATTCAGGCAATCGAAATAAGTATTGGCGGCGCATTTGATCTTGAGAATGTAGAAATAGTTGGCAGAGATGGAAAAAGACTTTTTGCTCTAATAAATACTCCCGATGAAAAAAACTTTGAATCCGATCCCGTCTTTCGTAAAGGACTTGGCATATCTTTTGCAGAATTCACAACAGGAAATGACGATAAAAGAAAACTGGTAGTAGCAACCCCCATCTTTAGTAGTCCAAGGGACGTAAACGCAATCGGCGTAGCCATAGTTACGGCAAGTACCCAATCAGTTGATCAGGTTTTGCTAAATAGGCAAGGATTAGGAAAGACAGGCGAGTCCTATCTCGTAAACTCCGATAGGGTTTTGGTTTCAGAATCACGGTTCATTGAAAATGCAGCCTTTAAGCAAAAAATTGACACACATCCGGTGGAACTGTGCTTTGATAGCAATCAGAATTATGTGGGACAGTACACCGACTATAGGGGAACGATAGTGTTTGGTGCATCTTACTGCTTGATAGGCTCTGGCTTAACTTTGCTTGTGGAAATTGATGATGAGGAAGTGTTTGAGCCAGTCTCAACGTTGCGTGAGAGAGTCGCTCTGCTAGGAATAGTAATAACAATAACGGTTGGTGTTGTAGCGTACTTTCTCTCTAAAAGTCTCTCAATACCACTAATTATGCTTCAACGTGCTGCAAACAGAATCACAAGCGGTGATTTCAATGTTAGAACAAACATTAGAACAGATGATGAGATTGGGCAGTTGTCTCGCTCCTTTGATCAAATGGCGGAAAAAATTCAGGAGTCACTTCTCAAAATCAAAGAACGTGAGGAAATCATCAAACAGCAAAAAGACATACTGCTGCAATTTTCAGAGCACAGTTCTAATTACTGTGTCTGTTTTGTAGACATTGTTGGTTCAACTAGGCTAACCTCAAAACTCACTGACCTTCAGACAAGCAAGTTTTATTCAATATTTCTAAATTCGCTGGCAACAGTCATCACTAAGAATGGTGGGGTTGTTGTAAAGAACATAGGGGATGCTTTGTTATACTATTTCCCAAAAACCGATGTTGATGACGTGGCGCCATTTGAAGACATGCTCAAGTGTTGCATGAGGGTATTAGACGCAAGAGAGATTATCAACAATTCATTGCGTGAAGAGTCATTGCCAGAGATTAGCTACAAAATAAGTGCAACGTATGGCCCTGTTCGCGTAGCAATTATTGCCACATCAGCAATCGATGACATTTTTGGCGCAACGGTGAACGCCTGCTCAAAGATAAACTCGCTGGCAAAACCAAACACCATGATTATTGGCGAGTCGTTATACAAAAAAGTAAAAGGTGTAAAAGGATACGTTTTTGAGAAAACCGCCAGCTATTCAATTGATGTTGAAAACAAGTTTGACGTATACGAAGTCAAACTAGAAACCACACCAAGAATATAAGTAGGCAGCTTACAGGACATGCATGCCATTAAAACGTGCAAGTCGAGGACGAAGAAAGGGTGGAAAAGGCTCCTCTGATCGAATACAGTGTACAAACTGCGGAGCAACTGTCCCAAAGGATAAGGCAAAAAAAGTCACCTCACGTTTGAGTCTGGTAGAACACACACTTGCGAGGGAGCTTAGGGCGCAAGGAGCATACATTGCAGCACCAAAGGTCCTAAAATGGTACTGTATTTCGTGTGCAATCCACTTTGGAATATTGAAGATCAGATCTGCTGATTCAAGAAGACAGGCAGGCCGACTACACTAGACTATTCTGGAATGTTTTTTGCAGTAACTATTATTCTTTGAATGAATGTTATTGCCGCAATTATAATTACAATAATTACTGCATACTGCATAAAGCCTATCATGCCAATTATCGCAATTACTAGCAGCCTTTCTGCCCTCTCGCCGATTCCAATTCCCTGCAGTTTTACACCAAGCGATTCTGCTCTTGAACGTGTATAGCTTACTAGCAGCGATAGTGTGATTGCTAAAAACACCAAAAACGGTTCTGCAAAATTTCCAACCAAGATACCCAAAAATATTGCCACCTCAGCTATTTTGTCAAATACGGAATCCAAAAATCCGCCCTTTTTTGAAGTCTTTTTTGTAACTTGTGCTACCTGCCCGTCGACGATGTCAAAAAATCCGGAAACTAAAAGCAAGATCCCTCCAATTATTGCCACATGTTGGATTTGCCCATTTAGTCCATATGCGATTGCAGACAGAAATGCAAACGCAAGCCCAACTCCAGTCCAGAAATTTGGAGAAAGCCCAGTGGATGCAAATCCACTTCCAAGCTTCTCGAGGTGTGGTTTTAATGAATCACGGAAATTATTTAGCATTGAGTTTCAAAAGATAGAGATTCTATTTAATGCTCATGGCAATTATTGTTGACATTAGCTTTGCTGCAAGAGATGCTGTTGCGCCGTTATCGTATGTTGGATTTAGCTCTACAATATCTAGGCACGAAATTTTGCTACCACTCATTGCATATATCATATCAAACATCTCCCTCGATGTTATTCCAACCGCTTCTGGGTTCCCAACACCTGGCGCAAACGCTGGATCCAAAACGTCCAAGTCTATGCTCACGTAGGTTTTATTAAATGAGGAAAGTGCATCTTTTACCAGTTTTGGCCCATCGCCATTTCGAATTTCCTTATCTGAGATTGTTTTGATTTTGTGTTCCTTAAGAAATGCGAGTTCTTCTTTGACAAAGGAACGAGCACCGACATGAATAATGTTTTCAGCGCCCCGTTTTTCTACAACTCGCCTCAGATACGCAGCATGGCTAAGATGAACGTCTGCATACCCATCTCTGAGATCATAATGTGCATCAAAGACTATGTATCCAGTATCTTTTGGAAAGGCAGTGTATGTCCCATATGTCAAGGAATGCTCACCGCCCAAAATTACAAGCAGTTTGTTTTTTTTGGCAAGCTCACCTGTCAGCTTGTTCACCATGTCTGTCATTTCACTTACGTTTGCGGTATGTTTGGTGTTTCCAAGGTCTTCTATGTTAACTGACTCTAAATCAACTCCTAATTGTGGGTGAAAAATCTCAATGTTGTTAAAGGCATCTCGGATTGCATCAGGTCCGAATCTTGTTCCAGGTTTGTAGGAATGTGTAGAATCAAATGGGATGCCAAAAACCGTTGCAATTGGTTCGTTCCCTTCATTTGGAGGAATGATTAGCGGCGCCTTGTTCATGTACAAGTCAAGGTAGCTCATATTTGAAAATACTCAAAACCACTACAAAATAAATGAATGGAAACCGCTCAAGCCCAGCTTAGCTTATCAAAACGTGACTTGCTTTTTCCTTGTCTGTTTCCTGCTCTATTTTGTTTATGAGAACCGACGAGTTGAACGGTTTTTCGATCACTTCGATGTTTTTTCTAATATCACTTTGCTTTAGTTTTGCAGTAATTTCGTCATCAAAACCTGTTATAATCATGATCTTTTGGTTTGGTTTGGTTTCAAGGATTTCTTTTGCCACATCAAAGCCGGTTTTTTTTGGCATAGAGTGATCTAGTATAACCACATCAAATGGGTTCGAGGAATCTTGTTTTTTTGCTGCTTCTTGTGTGTAGGCAGACAAACATTCCTCACCATCCAAAGTAAGTTTGACAGTATGCCCACGCGACTCAAAAATCTGTTGATATAAAACTGCGTATGCCACACTGTCTTCCGCAACAAGAATATTCAATCCCATCTGATTCAATGATCATTGACAGAATTTTGTTATTTTACTTTGAGTTGTTTGGTTCAAACAAACAGGTCACACCATTATCTGAGGCCTGTGCGAGAGATGTTTTGCCAAGTTGAGCTTTGAAAACGGCTTGTCTTTTGTCTGCTCCTTGATTTCTTTAACAAACTCATCAAATGACAGCTCCATAACATCCCCTAAAACCCTGTCCCGCACCGAAAGATTTGACTTGTTAATCTCTTTTTCCCCGATTACTAAGGTGTACCGTATCCAGTCGGTTTCGGACTCGCGAATTCGTTTCCCGATAGTTTCGTTTCTGTCGTCAATGTCTACGCGAATTTCATTCTGACTTAATTTGTCCGCAAGATCTTCGCAGTACTTGAAAAATTCTTCCTTTAACGGGATTATTCTGACCTGTGTCGGTGCAAGCCAAAGCGGCAAGTGCGGCTTTTTTCCCTGTTTTTGCTCAAATGCCGCCTTTTCAAGAAGTGCGTATATGAGGCGCTCAATTGCTCCACTTGGCGAGTTATGCAGAATTATCGGATGGTGTGGCGTGTTGCTCTCATCGTAGTACTTGATTCCGTAGCGTTCCCCATTTTCGACATCAATTTGGTCTGTGGAAAGTGCTGAGGCCTTTCCCAAATTATCAACGTAATTGAACTCCCATTTTAGTACAAAATAAAAGAATCTCTCCTTCCATGTCTCCACAAGAACTGGCTTGCCTATTTTTTTAACAAGTTCCTCAATTATGGGCTTGTTCTCATTATAGAATTCCTCAGTAAAGCGAATCGCCATTTCATAATCAGCATCATCGATTCCAACCTCTCTTAGAACTAGCCTGGACAAATCGAATCGCTTTCTTATCTCCTCTATTGCCTGCGGAATATCTGCACAAAATGCATGACAGTCAGGCATTGTGAACGCGCGAAGCCTTCGTAATCCCACGAGCTCTCCAGACTGCTCGCGCCTGAAGCTGTATCTGGTTAGTTCGTATAGTTTCATTGGTAAATTCTTGTAGGATATCTGAAAATCGTTTGCCATAAGAAATTGGCCAAAGCATGCTGCAAATCTCAAAAATAACTGCTTTCCTTCGGAATCTATGTTGTACTGCCTTGCAGGAAATCGGTTAAAGTAACTTTCCATGCTTGGGTGGTGTGAATCATACATAATCGGGGTTTCAACCTCTAGCCCTCCATAATTTTTGACTTGGTCTGTGACGAATCTTTCAAGAAGTGATTTTATCAGTCGGCCATTTGGATAGAACCGCATGTTTCCCGAATCTGAGGCTGGCTCATAGTCTGCAATTGCCATTTTTTTCATTAGTTTGACGTGTGGTGGCGGCTCGTCTACTGCCCTTTTCTTTGCCGTTTCATATTTTGCTAAAACCTCAAGTTTTTGGTGTTTTGAAAAATCAAAAGTATCGATATTGTGTAGTTTTCCGTCCGGTGTCAAAATGTGCCAAAATGATTGGATTTTTGATTCTGACTTTAGGGCTTCCGAGGTGTGTTCATGATCTCCTTTTGTAATTGTTTTTGAGCTTTCTGCGAGTGGATGGCCTTTTACTTTAATGTTGTAGGATTTTGTCCATCCAAATGGGGCATGCGAAACCTCACAATTTGCCAGTAATTCCATTTCCTTTAGCAGGCCGAGGGCAGCATTAGGTGATGCAAGGTTTGAGCTTAGGTGTGCGTATGGATACAAAAGCAATTTGTTGCAGCCGACCTTTTCCATGCTGGATTTAATCTCAGAGATTGCATTCTTTGCTATTTCCGAATCATCACCTTTTTCTATTGCCACAAATGCCACAACTACCTCTTCAAGCCTCCTTGTAGCTGGCTCGATCTCTTCTGCAGATTTTATCTCTTTTTTTGTAGGTGTAAACTCGATGCTGTCGCAATGTAGTTGTAGTATACGCACAATTTCAAACAGTTGTTGTTATTGACTTAAATGTTTTGTAGAACTAGATGACATACTTGGATCCACAATCAAATAATGGAAACTAACCTTCAACTAATCTGATTAATGCGTTCGGAATTGTAGGCTTTGTTAGAAAATCAATATTATAGAATTCTTTTAGACTTGATAGTAGTTCGGAGCCATATCCAGAAATGAAAATTATTTGTTGTTTTGGATTCATGCCCAATATTTTTCTAGCAACTTGTGTTCCACTCATACCAGGCATGGAATAATCAATTATTACAACGTCATAAACCAAGTTATTCTGGTAGTTGAATGCAGAGAGGTATTCAGTTATACAGTCTGTCCCATTATGTGTAACAACTACTTGATGCCCTCGTTGCTGCAGTATTTCTGCATATACATCTGCAACATCTTGTTCGTCTTCAGCTATCAGTATTTTTAATGACAACTGGCATCCTCTAAATATGCACAAAATGTGCACTTAGACAGTAGCTTGTGTGAAGCAAAATTACTAATTGGATTGCAGGACTAGTAAGGAGCGTGAAATTATGCCAGACAAACCCAAGTTATTTAGTATAAAATTTGCAGTTTTTTCCAAGACGTTTTCCCCACGATAACCCTCATCGTACGTCATTTCGACTTCGCCTTTGTCGGTTTCAACTAATGACGTAACCAAAGAAAACGGTCCTAATTTTTCGTCTATTTTTTCAACAAATAACCTCAACTCGATTTTTTTTATTATAAAGCCTTGTTCTGTAAAATTTCCAGAAGAAAGAAGCGTTATTGTTTTGTCAGGTTTTCGATTAACTCTTTCTGGATTGGCAACATCAGTTATTTTCAAACATTTTCATGTGATCTTGCACAGTTTTAAAAATTTCAATTACAATAAAATAATTATTATACTATTAGAAAAAACCTAAAACATGGATCATCACCATTTTCATGGAAAAGACATACCGCATATCAAGATCAATCAAAAAACAACAATTCCAGAGTTGGTAGACGTTTTTGCAGGATCCGGCTACAATGGTAGGCAGTTGGGCGAAGCTGCAAAGCTTTATGCGCAGATGATAAAAGAAGGGGCCACAATATGCCTCACAGTATCTGGCGCGATGACACCTGTCGGATTTGGAGGAATTATCAAAACACTGATTGAAAAAGGATTTGTTGACTGGGTAATTACAACTGGCGCAAACGTCTATCACGAGGATCATTTTGCGTGGGGGCTTCCCGTAAAACAAGGCCATTTTGAGGTGGATGACATGGTATTGTATGAAAAAGAAATTGTTCGCATAAGGGATGTATATATCAAATTCTATGAGACCTTGGAAGCCGAAGACCGAGTTATCCAAAAAATGTTCAAAAACCAGATGACTGACAAGCCTTTCACCACAGCCGAGTTCTGTAACTTTATGGGAAAAGTTAGCAGCCAAAAAGCAAAACACCCAGACAGAAGCTTCCTTGTTTCTGCATACAAGTATGACGTGCCAATCTACATCTCAACACTAAAGGACTCGTCACTTGCGCTCAACCTGGGCATACATAGACTACATAACAAAGTCTACAGCCTAGACTTTGTTCGCGAAATATTAGAACAGGCGGCAATTGTTTACAACTCAAAAAAATCAGGCATATTGGAGCTCGGCGGGGGAGTTCCAAAGAACACTGCCCAGCAGACAGGTCCCATGCTTGATCAAATTCTTAGAAGAAATGACGGTGGACAGGACTATATCATCCAGATCACGGACGCAAGGCCAGACACGGGTGGATTATCTGGCGCAACACTCCAAGAAGGAAAAAGCTGGGGAAAGGTGCAAGACTCACATGAAGGGCTAGTGACAGTGTATACCGATTCGACGATTGCATTTCCAATTATTGCAGCATACGTACTAGCTACACAAAAACCAAGGAAACCGAAAAGAATCTACAAGAATCTTAACAAGTACTACACAAAACTACAAAACGAATTTCTCAAAAACGCCAAAGCCAACAATTATGATTAACACTAGAACCTATCGTATCTAGCTCGCTCAAGCTCGCGATCTTCTTTTGTTTCTTTTTTCCATTCTTTATAGTGTTCTTTGCAGAGAACCGCTTTTTTGCCTGATGACTTTAAACGCAGACCTGCATTTTCCACGCGGGAGGAATTTAGCGAACGTATGCCGTCGTTATCACAACCATCGACGTCACATTTAGCTCCTTTTGCCACAACCCCCATACCGGTACATAACGCATATGCTATTTAGCCTCTACGCAGTCACTTATGTCAAAAAACCAATACCTGCTTAAATTCACCGTAAAACCGTCAGAATTGTTTGTTCACATCAAACTAACTATGTAATAAAATTATGATTCGGTTGGAAAAAGTCATAGTATGTCTCATTCGGAATACGCCAATGTTAATTCAAGAATCGACAAAACGATATTGGATATAAAAAACACAGGCATTATTGGCGTGCAGATAAACAGCACTCTTCATAACATAATACTAAACCTTATTTCAAATAAGATTAGCAAAATTTTTGTATTTGATAACGACAAACCTGTTGGAATTATCACTGACAAAGACATCATAAGATTCCTATACATCGATAAAAGCGGCAGAAGGTTAGATGGAGTCTATGCTGCAGAAATAATGAACAATGTTTGTTTTGTATTTGATAATATGACGTGTCAGCATGCCGCACAAATGATGATCATTAACAAAATTAGTACACTGGCAATAGGCTCAAAGGAAAACCTCGAAGGCATAGTTACAAAGACTGACCTTCTCAAATATTATGTGAACAATCAACAAGACAAAAGTAAGGTTTCTGACTATATGACGGTGAGTTATTTTTCAGCCACAACAGATGATAAGCTATATGAAATTATCAAGAAAATGATACTTTACGACATTTCACGCATTGTAGTAACGGATGGTAAGAATAACCCTGTTGGCATAATCACAAATGGCGATATCTTCAAGATCACTATGACTACTAACAACTTGGACATAGTTCAATCAAGTCTAAGTAACTACACAGAACAAGACGGGTTATGGACAGAGGCTGGATTTGTAGGCTCTCAGCTTGCTGCAGAGACAATGACTGAAGGCATCATAACAATAGATTCCGATACCAGCGTAAAGACTGCAGCCAAGATATTAGTGGACAAAAGAATAGACTGTCTTGGAATAAATAACAATCAGGGCGAGCTAGTGGGATTAATCAACAAAACAAATATTCTCTATGCACTTGCTAATTCTAACAAGGGGTATCAACAATGAGCACTAGTTGGCAGCCTTCCATTTTGATTGTTGACGACTCACCATTTTCTAGAAGAGCCATAAGAAACATCATAGAGCAAAACAGACTCTCAAACATAATAATTGAGGCTGGTGACGGCGTAGAAGCAGTAATGAAATTCAAAGAACACAAACCTACCCTCGTAACTATGGATGTCTTGATGCCAAAGGCCGACGGAATACAAGCGTTACGGGCAATAAGAAAGCTAGACCCAAATGCCAAAGTAATCATGATTTCGTCCACTGGAAAGAGCCACATTGTTCAGGATGCAATGAGAGCTGGCGCCATTGACTATATTTTAAAACCATTTGAACAATCGCAGATAGCTATTGCATTAAGCAAACATACAAGATAAACCTAGGACGCAAAATTAAATTTTCAATAACGGTTTTAGGTATTAGTCAGAGTCAGACTTGTGGTCATCATTAGATTCCAGGGATGAAACTTGGTTTTCAAAAATCTTTTGTAGTTTCTTTAGTTCGTCGACTCGAATCTTTTGTTTATCCAAATGTGTGTTGACGTTTTTTATGTAATCACTGGTTTCCTGTGCCGTGTTTAGCAGCTCACCTATTTTCTCATTTAAGATCTCGTCTGCAGACTGTGCTTCCCCCCCTATATCTCTGAGGAAGATCATTCTTTTGGCTTGAACTGCCTCCTCAAATTCTGGGACCTTTGGGCCCGTTTCGGTAATGTATTTTTTGTTCTCGCCGTCAGCATCGGATCGTACTAGTCGTTTAAAATGCTCTTTGGTCTTTTTGTCTAGATACCTTCGAGTCAATCTAAAATTTGTCCAATAATATAATATACTAACCCTAGTGTGTAGAATATACACGAACAGTTTTTCGGTTTTGCTTAACTAATAAAATGATTATTTTGTATTTGTATAACTATCAATCGTTTATAAATGGACAAAATTAGCACAAAAATTATGGGTGGAACAAAGAAGAAATCAGCCGCACAGATGGAAAAGTCGCAAGAAACTGACAAGACCAAAAAAGACAGCCAAGGCAAAAAAGACAAAAAGGGAGAAAAAACCGAAAAAAAGGCTGAAATCACGGTACTGGTAAATGAGGACCAAGCACTCAAGCTAATTAAATCAAATAACTATCTGACTGTTCAGGAACTGGCAAGGCAGACAGGTGTAAAAATTTCTGCAGCAAACGCGTGTCTTGTCAATTTGGTTAAAAAAGGATCAGTAAAACGAGCAGGCGGCTTTAGTGGCCACTGGATATATCAGCAGATTGCTGATAAACCGCAATAACATCTCCGGGTTTTACAGTACTTAGCGCATCAACACCAGACAACAGCTTCCCAATTGGCGTCATTGCTTTTGACGAGATTACGTCTGAGACAAAAAAGCAAATGCTTCCACCTGCAGGCGAAAATGCAATATCTCCTTTTTTGAACTCTTTTCGTTGTCGTTCGATTCCTGAGTTGATCACAGTTTCAAAGTACACAATATTTTGTCCAAGAAAATGAGCATTTCCTTCAAGTGGCAAAGATCGTAAAATAGAACCAACGGTTTTTGGTGAAAGATGGCGTTTTAGCTCACAATTCATCTTTGATTTGCTTTTTATTTCCACAATAAGATGTGAACTTGATACCGAACCTGCGCTCATTCTAGAAAGTTTTGCTTATGAATATGTGAACGACCATTAACTTCTATGGCATGTTCCTGTTTCATCGACATCTCTGATATCTTCACAGGCGTAACTTCCCGCAGTTCCTGCGGTAGCTCAATATGAAATAGTTGTAAACCTTTTTTCAAGATGTTCAGAGATGCATTGTGATCTCTATCCAATATCAACCCACACATACTACATTCATGTGTCCGTATTGCTAAAGACTTTTGCACCTTGGTTCCACATCTTGAACAATCAACGGTGGTATTTTTTGCTGGCACCTCTATTAGCATGGACTTGTAGTCCAGCATGTTTGTAAATGTACCCCAAGCAGAATCCATGATGGCCCTAGACAACCTATCATTTTTCACCATGTTTAGCTTATGTAGGCGTTCTACGAATACTACACTATACTTTTTTGTATACTGATTTGAGAGTTTATGCAAAAAATCTTTTCTACGGTTTGCGATCCTTTCATGTATTATTTGGTACCACCGTAATGCCCTTTTTTTGTTGTTGGAGCCCATCTTTCGTCTAGATAGTGTCCTGTTTGCCTTTGCCAGTGGTCGTAGCATCTTTTGTAGATTGAGTATATTAGGTGTTGAGTGACCGTCCGAATCATAAGCATAGTTTTTGATTCCAACGTCAAGCCCAACAGATCTTTTGAAATCAATCTGTGGAATCATGCAATCAAGGTCAACACATACACATGCATGCCATTTGCCAGTTTTTGATTTTGATATAGTGATCTGTTTAATCTTTCCAAGAAAGTTTCTATGCCTTCTAATTTTTATCCATCCTATTTTTGAAAGCCAGAGGAAATCCTTGTTCCCATGCTTCTCTAAGACGTATCCTTTTTGATTATAAGTAAAAACCCGATAATCACCATATTTTGCAAATCTAAGTGAGCCAGTATTGCATCCATTTTTACATAATTGTTTTAGTATCTTCTGTGCAGCATCAAGTTGTGTTGATACCATCTGCAACATTTTTGCATTATAGTCATATAACCATGGTTCAGATTGTTTTAGTTCTGTAAGCATGTAATTCATATCATTTCTAGATAGGAATCCGTGCTGGACAGATTCTACAAAATGGTTATAGAGCCAACGACATACATCAATATTGTTTTGTAATTTTTTTTGCTGCCCATAAGTGGGATAAAGTCGGAACTTGTAATTTCTTGTTTTTTTCATTTAATACTGTTCAGGATGATTTTAGTCTAAAACATTTACTATATCATGAGTTTATAATGCGTGTCAAACTAGTAAGTTAGATCAGTGCAAATACTACCTTATTCTCGCTTCATTTTTATTACCATATTAAAGGATTTGAGTTTACTTGTCTGAACCCGAAGAAGCTGAAGTAGAGATTACTGAAGAAGTTGAGGAAGAGCCAGAGTTTGTTAGGCCAGCAGCCGAAGATGGTAGCGAAGACACCTCGATGGAAGACGCAATAAACGCATACAAGAAAATTTTTGAAACTAAAGAGCTCACAGATGACGAGCGAGCAGAGCTTGACAAGAAAATAAAGGCAATGGAGCAACGCGAAATAATCGACGTAGATCCAATTCACGAGATAGTTGAAATTCCGCTAGCCGGAAAGGGCAAAATAACAATAGGCCCGCCAGTCCTTACAAGATTTGAAAAGGCAAGAATTTTGGGTGCGCGTGCACTACAACTTTCTCAAGGCGCCCCTCCATTCATACAGATTCCGACGACTGCACGAACATCACTGGACATAGCGCTCCAAGAACTAGATGATAGAGCAATACCGATTGTCATTAGAAGAAGATTACCAAACGGTGATTATCAAAACATCCCAATCGATTATTTCAACTAATGGATAATTCGTCGATAAAACTTAAAAGAACTGCAATTTTGGGAAAGTTCGATGATTAGCATGGGTGAGACGCAAAAACCCGATCAAGTGTTTCCAAAAAACGAACCATACATTTACTATGTAAGAGACGAGCCTCTAATGCAGGCAGCACTTGATGTTTTTACACTGATCAACAAACATGGAAAAAGCATCCTATTGGCAAAAGGAAGCTCAATTCCAAGTGCTGTCGCAATCGCAAACATCATAGTTGAAAAGATGCTTAATCGCGTATGCATAGTTGAACACATCACACTTGATTCTGAAAATATCTATGGCAAAAAGATGTTATCATCAATAGAAATTTCGCTTATCAGAAAATAATCTAGTAAACACTACCGGGACCTTTTAGCAACATGTTTTCGCATTCTTTGCAGATTGCTTCATCAATGTTTGATTCCAGATTGTGATGAATCTCACAGATCAAAAGACTCGACTTGATGTAGTTGCAGAGGCTTATGAATTTGGCAAGACTTGATGGGGTGTAGGCCATATCGGATGCCAGTCTGTCACTGAGCTCATTTAGCAACTGAGATACTTGCTCGTCTGTAATTAATTTCTGGATCAGTTTTGGATCTCCCCGAGTCCCACGAATATAGTTGCTTATTGCAGCCTGGGTAACTCCAAGCATCTTTGATATTTCATCTTCCCTGATTTTGTGTTCTTCGGCAAGCTTTTTTGCCAGTATAGCACGTAGTGCTGGAATTAGTGTTTTTGATTCAATTTCTGCTGGAAGTAACAATACGAAAATTTCTCTTATAATCTATTTAAAGTTAACACGCTAGTTATTTGAAATTAAAAACACAAACTTGTTGTGTCTAAAATAGCTCAAGCTAATTACAGATGCCAAACCAAAATTTAATTTGTTTTCATCTGCATATAATTCGTGCAGGAACTAATCGACAGCACATACAGAGTTTTAGAAAAAGTAGTTTCTGAGTGTACTGCAGAACATCTCTCATTGTCAGGTGGACTTGATAGCACAATTCTTGCATATTTGCTAAAGGATCGAAGGATCAACTGCATAACAATCATTTCAAAGGATTTTGTTGCAAACGATTTGACGTATTGCCAGCTTGCTGCGCAAAAACTCGGCTTGCCGCTACACATCAAGATGTGCGATGCCACAGAGACATACAATGGGATTGAAGAAACAATAAAGATTCTAAAGAACTTTAATGATATTGAAATACGAAACAACGTCGTAATTTACCTGTCACTAGCAGAACTAAAAAAGTCCGGATCTGGCAAAATAATAACTGGCGATGGCGCAGATGAGCTCTTTGCGGGCTATAATTTCCTATTAAACAAAAACAAAGATGATCTTGAGCGCGATCTGAAAAGAATATCAAAAATAATGCACTTTCCATCGCAAAAGATTGCCAAGTCCTTAGGGGTGATTGTAGAATCGCCTTTTTGCACCAAGCAGGTAATAGATTTTGCAAAAACAATACCAGTTGACCTCATGGTACGACAGGAAAATGAGAAAAAAGTTGGCAAGTGGATATTAAGGAAGGCCTTTGAGGACAAGATCCCAAGATCAATTCTCTGGCGCTCAAAGTCCCCCATGCAAGATGGTGCAGGAACGCAGGGATTAACTGAATTCTTTAATGCAGCCATCCCAGACAGTGTCTTTGCTGAAAAAACCAAAAAAATTAAAGAAAAGGATGGCGTTACGATTCGAACAAAAGAGTCTTTACAGTATTATGAGATTTACCGCAGACACTACGATATGCCTGTTTTTGATGATTCTGGTACAAAGTGTCCTGACTGCAACTACAAGATTGATGAGGATTCGAGATTTTGTAGAATGTGCGGCAGGTTTCCACTCTAAGCCTTTTTTGCCCATTTTTTTGGTTTCTTTTTGAAAATACGCCTACATCCGTTGCAGCAAAAAAAGTATTTCTTGCTATCAAATTCGAAAGTTACTGCCAAACTTTCATCCATTTCAATTCCGCAAACAGGATCCACTGGCATAAGTATGGCTCACAACTTTTCTATTTATATATAATGCAATACGAGCCATGGAGCTCAAAAAAATTATGAAGCTGTAATCATGATTGTTTTTAGCTCGTCAATTGTTCTTGCAAGCATTATTTTTGGCCTAATCTTTGTGCCGTCGGCAAGACCCTTGGTGAAGCGCATCGCTTGTTGTTTTATGCTAGAAAACTTGATTTTGTAATTTAATGCATATTCAACGTATTTGTCAAATATTTCAAGTCGCGTTTTTGGTTGGCAATATGAATATGAGCCGGTACTAAGGTATTCATTAATCTGTCTGAACAAAAATGGATTTCCCATTGCTCCACGTCCAATCATCACATAATCACAGTTTGTTTGTTGCATCATTTGCTTGGCAAGCTCCGGGTTCGTGATATCGCCATTTCCCACAACTGGAATGCTAACTAGTTCTTTTAGCTCCCTGATCAAGTCCCAGTCTGACTTTCCGGAATATCCCTGCTTTACTGTTCTTGCATGCAGTGTGATCATTTTGATTCCTTCTTGCTGAGCCACTTTGGCGATTTCTTTGAACAGCCCAGGGTTTTCAACTCCGGCGCGCATTTTGAGCGTCACTGGTTTTTTGACAGACGACGTCAAAGTTCTGAAGATTTTTCTGGTAAGATCAATATTTTGAAGCAGTGCGCCTCCTGCCATTTGCTGTGTGATGTGTGGCGCAGGACATCCCATGTTATAGTCAATCATGTCAAAAAACGGTTCTACGATCTTTGCTGCCTTTTGTAATACAGCAAGGTCTGAGCCAAACAACTGGACTGAAATTGGACGTTCTTTTTCTGAAAACTCGATGAACTCATCGATTTGTTTGTTGTGCAGGACCAGCTGTTTTTCTTTTGCAATTATAGCGTGAATGCTAGTAAGCTCGGTTACAACCAAACCTGCACCCATCTCCCTGCACAAAAGCCTTAACGCGACATCACTTACGCCTGCCATGGGAGCCAAAAATGCACGGCTTGGGAATTTTGGCAACTCTGACATACGCATAACCAAATTATTTTATTATATAAAATGAGGTGACATTATCTGTTCAGCCCAAACACACTATAGAAGATAGTATTCACATTCCTAGAAAACCTGTTGGAGATTAGTTTCAAAAAGCGTCATGGCCTTACCTTTTGGTATAACACTGCGCTCATCACATTTGCTGCAGTTGCAATCGGACTTACTTGGACTGTTATGGGTTCTGGTTTCTCTACTAGTGAAGCGGTAAAAGACACCGTGGAAAAAGCAGTTAAGTCAGCTGACACTTTGCAAATTATTGGGAAAATGGCTGGAACTGCCGAAGTCTCAAACAACAAAGTAACGGCAACTGCAACACCTGTCACTGCAACTACAAACGGAATTGTAGATATGGGTGATCAGAGCGTGAAAGTATCATATCAGCTGATAAAAGATGGAAGCTATACAATCACTTATGATGACATTTATGCAGGTTCCTTATACGGAGAATCCCATAATTCGTTAAATTCGGCATTAGCCGCGGCCAAAGAAAAAGGATTGATTGCGATAAATCCCCAAGTCGATAAACAAAAACCGGACACAACAACGGCATTTCTTTATTGGATCATAAACCAGGATTTTGATCAAAATGTGCAAAACAATGAGATTGCCAGCCTCGTAGTTGTATATGCAGACAAGGACAGGCCCTCGACTGGTGAATATCTCCGAATTCAGATAACAGAAACTGACGGAATAATTTTGGATATTGAGAGAACTGTTCCAGACATATCAAGCTCTATTTTGGATTTTGGTGGAAAGGTAAAGGACAAAGATTAAGAAACTAGTTTTTTTACCAATCCCTCAAACTCGTCTTTTTGCATTGGTGGGATTTTCATTATTTCTAAATTTTCATCCACATGACTTGGAGATTTTTGCCCAACTAGTGGTGCTAAAACACCCGGAGTGGAGCGAATAAACTGAATGCACCTTAACGATGGCTTTAGCTCATTAAAATCGGGCAAAACACCTGGCGCAAGTAATCTTCCCTGCATCAGTGGAACGCTTGTAAATACTCCAATCCCATGGTTTTGAGCTGCATCAAGTATTGAGACATTGGATCCATTTACTGGTTGGTTTTTTATCATAAAGGCCTGATCATAATACAGATTGTACGGTAGCTGGATGAATCTGAAGCCGTGGCTTTCGCCACCAACATCCTTTGCAAGATCAACTACGTCAGAAAGCGACAGGTATTGCGGGTTTTCTTTTTGAACTCTAAAGCACTCCCAGGTTGCCATGCCGTAATATCGAATCTTTCCTTCCTTGCGTTTTTGCTCATACAACACAAAGACATCCCTCAGATTTTTTATGAATTGTTCTTTTGAGATGTCTTGTATCTGGCCCTCAACAGCATTGTGAAGATACAAAAGGTCAATGCAGTCCAGTCCGAGATTTTTGAGACTTCGGTCTAGCTGATCCTCAAGATACTTGACAGTCATACAGTGGTAGCCTGATGAAATATCGTTTGGCCCAACTATTCCAGGTTTTGCATATTCTCGTTGAATATAGCTCCAAAACTCTTCTTTGATGGCTGCATCGTTTGTCACATAACCATTCTTTGTGCTAACAAAGACATGATCACGCTCAATTTTACCTTCTGAGACAAGCTCGGAAATTGCCTTCCCAACTGAACGTTCTGCCTTTTGCGCTCGATAGTTTATTGCAGTGTCTATAACGTTGATTCCCAAGAGAACAGATTTTTTGACTGCGGCAGTAACTAGGAGGTCTGTTTGATCGTCAGGGTTACCAAGATACGTCCCAATTCCGACATTAGATAATACCAAGTCTTGAAGTGTTTTGTAATTGTCTTGGAGCTGTCCAAACTTTTCTGCAAATTTTTTTGTTCCATTCGGCGTGGCAAACCCAGGAATCATGTAAATTATCCCAACACTATCTGATTTAATTGTAAGTGTTCCTAATTATTTCAATTAAAAATCCAGCAATGAAAAGCAGTCCTGTAATCCTGCTAAAGACCAGTGTAGTTTTCATTATTGATACAAACCGTTCTGCATCATCTAGTGTTTTTTTGATTTTTGTTCCAGCGCCAATAATAAGTGGAATTGTTGCAAACACCATTAAGCAGAAAACAGGAAAAAGCCCGAAAACGACGCCAGAAATTATCAAACCATAACTAATAATTGGAAATGCCCAAAACAGTGACGCTGCCTTGTTTTTGCCAAGAACAATCACCAGTGTTCTTCTTCCTTTTTGCTTGTCTGCATCATAGTCAGGAAACGATGTGATGTACAAAACAAATGATGATAACGCGCCAGCTATTATTCCTGCAGCTATGTTTGTTGGCTCGATATTCTGAGTTTGAATAAAAATTGTTCCAAGAACAATCATTGTTCCTTTGACGCCAACAAAGATCTCGCCTAACCCCGAATCAACTATTTTTGTAGAGTAGAAATAGATGGACAAAACAGCAAAGCCAAGAATTGCGGCAATAATCCAGCCATACAAAACTATGAAGTAGATGCCGGCAAGCGAGCCAAGAATCAAAAATATGATGCCGGCCAGATATACGTGCGACGGTTTGAGAAGTCCCTCTGGAAGAACCCCGGTTCCACCACTAAACTTGGTTCTCTTCGTTGCAGTATCTATGCCTCTTTTGTAATCCCAATAATCATTTAACAAATCCACACTGGCATGCAAGGCAAGCACTCCTGCCATTGTAATTATCGAGTGAACGACATCAAGTCTTTGAGTCTGCCAGTAAGATACTGCCAGCCCCAGCGATACTGCAATTACAGATGCTAAAAGAAACTTTATTCGAATTACTCTAAACCAAGTAGATATACTCATACAAGTGATTCATCGCTTACACTCAATGGCTTTCGCCCCATAAAACCAACATCCTTCTCATGCCAGAACTTGATTTCTTTTTCACCTTCCTTCCAGCAGAGCCACACCTCTTCATCAAAGCGCTTTGAAGGAAAATCCAAAAGACCTTCTTCCAAACTTTTTAGGACAACACCTGTGCTCTCAAGGTCTTCTACTAATTGGTAGAATTGTGTCACAGCGGCATTAAGCTGTTGTTTTATGGCAACATAGTCTGCAAGGTTAAATGAAACGGACATTTGCGTGTTAAGCTGCGCTTCTAGCTTTTGTACCTCTTGTTTTTGTTTTTGCAGGTTTTTGTATTTCTCAACTATTTTTGGAAGGGCTTCATTTGCGGCAGCTATTGTAAAATAGGAAGGCAATGTTTTGGTATCAAATAAGCGGCATTAAAAGTATTTTTGTAAAACAATGTGCAAACTTATTACTGAATATTGTGGACATAAAATATGAGTGAAGATGAACAGATTGAGCAGTTAATTATACAAACCCTTGACGGTGCACTGCAATCTATTCCGGCATATTTGAAGGAAATCGAAGAAAACAAATCAGAACTAAAGGTTGGAAACGTAAGGGAATTTGTATACGGAACCGTGATGGGAATGGCCTTAGGCATGGCAAGCGCAGCAATAGCTGCATTAAGGGGTGGGATGCCAACGGATCAGGACCAACAAAAAATCAGGGACATGGTCTACTCGAAGATCCCGCAAGTTAGGGAAAGGATTTTTGGTTGAAGTTTACAGAAAATGAAAAAAAGTTTCTTGGCTCAATTGAGGAGGCCAGGCTTGCAACCACAAATGACTCGATGCCTCACGTAAAGCCAGTATCATTTATTTTTCTAGATGATGCGTTTTACGTTGCGACGGATTATTCTACTAGGACTTTCAAAAACGTCAAAAAGAACCCCAGGGCTGCAATCTCAGTTGATGTCTACAAGCTGGGCGGCCATAAGGCGGTTTTAGCACAGGGAAGAATCGAAATAATCGAAAACGGTTCAGAGTTTAAAAGGATCTATGAAAAGTTTTTTGAAAAGTTCGAGTGGGTTAGGCGAGATCCTTGGAAAGAGGGCGAAGCGCCGTTTTTGAAGATAACCCCAGCCAAAAAAACCTCATGGGGAACTCCATAAGATATTTTTGTACCATGTGTTTTTCAGAAAACCATGTCTGATAAAATAAAATGCGCACACATACTTGTCGAAAAGCAAAGTCAAGCACTAGCAATACTTGAGAGATTAAAGAATGGTGAAAAATTTGCCGAGATTGCAAAACAAGTCTCCATTGATACAGGCAGTGGCAAACGGGGAGGAGACTTGGGGTATTTTGGACGCGGAAAAATGGTAAAGCCGTTTGAGGCTGCTGCGTTTAAGCTTTCAGTTGGCCAGCTCTCAGAGCCAATAAAGACAGAGTTTGGCTACCACATCATCAAAAGGCTTGCCTAAAAATACGCATCTAAGACAGACTTTGTTTGTTGTTTTTGCAAGTCTTTTGTTAGCTTCTCGCCCATTCCTTGTGCAGCCTTGATCTTTCTCTGCCCGACCCAATAATACGCCTCATCGATGGTGTCCTTGGCAATAAGCACTGTAAGCTTGCCGATTGATTTTCTGCCGGTTCTGCCCTTTCGCTGCACAAACCTAATCGAGCTTGGGACATTGTCAAAAAATATGACATTATTTACCTCAGAGATGTCCAGTCCTTCCTCCCCTACTCGTGTAGCAATCAAAACGTTGTAGATTCCGTCGCGGAATTTTTGTACTGTGTCAATCTGCTCTTTTTGTTTTAGCCCTGTCTCGCCTGCCTTGCCAATTAGAAACGCTGCTGAAACGCCCATTTCCACTAGCTTGCCGTGAATTATCTCAACTGAGTCTCGATAACTTGTAAAGACGATTGCCTTTCCCTGAATTGACTTGATTATTTCTGCAAGCTTGACAATCTTGCTGTGCTCGATTCCTTTTTTCTGTGCGTCTTTTGCATGTGCTAGTGCCCTAAGAAAATTAGAGTCGTTCTCAAAAAGATCCTTTATTCCCACGCCCTTTTTTTCTTTGGTTCTATCACAGAACCTAAGAAACGAGGTCACCCCGTGTGATTCTAAAATGTTTAGCGCATAGTGCAGACGTATTGCAGTAAAAAGCGGTTTTGCAGCCCTTCTGTTTTGCCGCAGGACAAAATCGCGAGCCCTCAGCAGCTGCGATAGAGACGAGTTTGTGCCAAGCCTCAGACCGCACCTTTGGAGCTCCACATACCGCGCCTCCAATGCCTTTCTCAAATAATATTGAATCTCCTTCATCTCACGTGGTAGTTCTACTTTGACCCATTCTGTGTTTGTTTGCTGGATGTATGGCTTGACATCCGGGCTTTCTTCATTTCTTTGAGCGACGCTAGCTATCCTAAGTGTGGTTATGATTTCAGTTGCCTTTTCCTTTTCGCTTGGGAGTGTGGCAGTCATTCCCATTATTCTTGAATTTGTTGCTGCAAACCTGTGGGCAATTGAAGAGTATGCGTAATCACCAGCAGTCCTGTGCGCCTCATCAAATATCACAAGGCCGAACTGTTCTGGTGCGATGATTTTTCTGTCAAGATCGTTTTTTGTTATCTCTGGTGTTGCACAGATGACACTGTTTGCCCAATGCTTTTTTCTTTTTGTCAGAGTGTCCTCACCAGTAAGCAGTGCAATGTCTTCTAGATTCATGTTATTTTTTAAAAACTCAAAGTGCTGGTTTGCCAAAACTCTAGTTGGCGCCAAAAACAAAACCCCGCTTTCTCCTTTTGAGAGATGGTCTGCAATCACCTGCAAAGCAACAGCGGTTTTCCCAAGTCCCGTAGGCAAGACAACTAGACAGTTTTCTTTTTTTGCCTGATTTGCAAGATTGATTTGGTATTCACGCGACTCAATCGTGTCGGGCTTGATGAACTTATGTTGGATATAGTCTGCCAATTACTTGATACATCAGTAGATCGCATTTTACGGTTTCGAGTGAGCAATTGTAGCTCGTTAGTTAATTATTGGTAAAACGCAAATGGAACCATCTAAATATTAAAGAGATCATGATTTCTTTGTGAGTGTAAATTTTGAGCGCCCAAGCTGGGATGAATATTTTATGCTTCAGGCAGAGTTGGCAAAGCTTCGCTCAAACTGCATGACAAGGCATGTCGGAGCAGTAATTGTAAGAAACAACAGGCAGATTGCAACTGGGTATAATGGAACCCCGCCTGGCGTGAAAAACTGCTTTGAGGGAGGCTGCAAGAGGTGCCAGCTCAGAATGGAGGGAAAAATAGAGTCTGGCGCATCACTTGACCGATGTCTGTGCAACCACGCCGAGGCAAACGCCATAATGCATTGCGCAATAATGGGAATCGAGGCTGGAACAAAGGACGCAATTTTGTATACTACGTTTGTTCCGTGCCTCGAATGCACAAAGATGGCAATAACAATAGGAATTAAAAGAATTGTCTGTCTCGATACATACCCTGAAACAGACTATGACCTGATCAAAGAAGCAGGAATCGATGTCGTGACGATTGATAAAAAAAGAATCCAGCACTGGGCAAGCACTTTACTTTCTGAGCCAAAAAGGTAAGATGTATGCAGGCCCAAGAACCACAAATCAAATCTCTGTCCCCCTCGCTTTTAGTCTCAGCAACATATGATAACCAAAAACTATCCGTAGTGCTGAAATTCTACAACCCAGATTCTCAGAAAATCGTTCTGTGGGCAGACGAGACAGGACACAAGCCATACTGCTACTCAAAGCTAAATCCGGAAGAGCTTGGCTTTCTTGAAGGAAGAAAAGACATCATAAAAATCGAGCAGCTAAAACGAAAGGACCTGCTAAAAGACAAAGAAAGCCTCGTCTCAAAAATCATCGTCACTGACCCCCTTGCAATTGGCGGCACACAAACGGAAAAAAGCATCAGAAACATAATAGAGACATGGGAGTCCGACATCAAGTATTACGAAAACTATCTGTATGACAGGAGCTTAATTGTTGGCAGGTTTTACAAAGTAGAAGATGGTAAAATCATTCCGCACAACTTTGAGGTAACAGAAGATGTGAGCTTGGCAATGAAGAGTCTATTGCTTGATGTAAACACAACTAAGGGAATAGTCAACACAAAAGAATTCCAAGACTACATCACACAATGGGCTGAGCTCCTAAACCAGCCAATCCCGAAGATACGTCGAATCAGCTTTGATATCGAAGTAGACGCCGAGATAGGAAGGATTCCGGACCCAAAAATTGCAGAAAGACGTGTGACTGCAGTAGGATTTGATAGCTCAGATGGTCTAAAGCAAGTCTTTATCTTGAAAAAACCAGGCTCGACTGATGGAAAAAACGAACTGCCACCAGATGTCAAGATGACAGTCTACGAGGAATCTGAGGAAAAAAAGATGATTGAAGACACCTTCAAAATAATCTCTGAATATCCTTTTGTAATTACGTTCAATGGCGATGACTTTGATATGCCATATTTGTACAACCGCGCAGAAAGGCTTGGCATAAAAAATACGGAAAATCCGCTGTACATGATGAGGGATTCTGCCACGCTAAAGCACGGAGTCCATATCGACTTGTATCGAACCATGTCGAATCGCTCATTTCAAATCTACGCATTTTCACACAAGTACACTGATTTTTCGCTAAACTCCGTCTCATTGGCGCTGCTAAATGAGTCAAAACTGGATTTTGGTGTAGAGCTTGACAAGCTGACAAACTACCAGCTTGCTAGCTATTGCTACAACGATGCCAGACTGACATACAAACTCACCAGCTTTAACAACGATTTGCTGATGAACCTCTTGGTGGTAATATCCAGAATTGCAAGGATGCCAATAGACGACATTGCAAGGATGGGAGTGTCACAATGGATACGCAGCCTCCTGTACTATGAGCACAGGCAACGAAACGCTCTGATTCCAAGAAGGGAGGAGTTGGACGCAAGGTCACAGGGCGTAGTAAATGATGCAATAATTAAGGATAAAAAATATCGGGGCGGACTGGTAATTGACCCAGTTGAAGGAATTCACTTTAATGTCACAATTGCCGATTTCGCCAGTCTATACCCCAGCATCATTAAGGTTAGAAACTTGTCATATGAAACGGTCAGGTGTCCACATGATGAGTGTAAAAAAAATACCATACCAGACACAAACCATTGGGTTTGCACAAAATACAACGGACTTACATCGATGCTCATTGGTTCTCTTCGCGACCTCCGTGTAAATTATTACAAGAGCTTGGCAAGAAAAGCAAAAACTCCAGAACAAAAAGAATTGTACACTGTTGTAAGTCAAGCGCTCAAAGTAATCCTAAATGCCAGTTATGGGGTGATGGGTGCGGAAATATTTCCGCTGTACTTTCTTCCCGCAGCCGATGCCACAACTGCCGTTGGTAGGTATATAATTATGGAAACCATCAAGAAATGCCAAGAAAATGGAATTCAAGTGTTATATTCTGACACCGACAGCTTATTCGTAAAAAATCCAACACAAGAACAAATCAGCAAGGTAATCGAGGGTGCAAAAAGAGATCACGGTGTAGAGCTTGAAATCGACAAGGAATACCGCTACGTTGTACTAAGCAACAGAAAGAAGAACTATCTTGGTGTTACAAAGGATGGCAAAGTAGATGTTAAAGGTCTGACTGGTAAAAAATCAGTAGATGGTAAAACACCTATTTTGGCAAATGTAAATAACGTTATAAAATTCTCAACAGTTGAGCAGATCTATCATGAATTTCATGATAATAGTTCAAATGTTAAGCTCCTAACAATCACTAACGGACTTCAAGGTGTTTGGTCTCCGATTTCTGACGCAACTAAACATATGGTCAAAGATGTGTATAAGGTAACTACTCATAACGGCAGGGTTTTAACTCTTTCAGGAGATCACAGTGTATATACAATTAATGAATATGGTCAGCTGAATTGCAAAGACACCAAAAACTTGAATTCAAACGATGTTTTGGTGGGATTGAAAGCTATACCGCCAACATACAGTATAAAATCAATAAACACTTCAGAGTATATCGGTGACATAACAACAGGGAAAGGCAATTACTTAATTTCCACCATCAAACACTCGACTACTGGGTTTCCAATCAAAAAATATCTATCAATCACACCAGAGATTGGATTTCTGTTAGGCATTTACACATCTGAGGGTGATTATTATACAAGAACTGCCGAGATATCACAAAATTGTAAATTTAACAAAGAAGTTTGTGAACAGATAGAAAAATCATGGATGACCGTATTTAATACAAAAATGAAAAAATATACTAGAAAAAATGCCAGTTCATATCGAATGCCATTTCTGATATCAAAATTGTTTAGTAAAACATGCGGCGAAAAAAGCAATAATAAAAAAATTCCAGATTTGATTTTTAATGCTACTGATGAAGTGAAGATTTCATATTTACGTGGCCTTTTTTCTGGAGATGGATTCGTAGATGAAAAACAGGTTTCTCTTACTTCTAAAAGTAAAATGTTGATTGAACAGACAGCCTATTTATTGGCATACTTTAACATTGCATGTAACATAAAAATATCAACTCATGAAAAATATGGAAGATTCTATACACTTCGTGTTAAGAGTGTTAGCGACCGAATATTGTTTCACAATACAATAGGATTCATCCAACCAAGATTCAGGATTAAAGTAACTAAGACAGCATATAACAAAGAATTACTACCAATCTCAACTATTGGGATAATAAAGATAAAAAAGTCAATTCTTAAAAGATTGGGTCTTACAAAATTTAGAAATTTGAACATGCGTGATTTACGGCATTATAACATGTCAATTTTGGAAAGATACAATAAAGTAATTGACCAATTAGACAAAAACGCAACAACGGGTGAAAAAGTAGCATTGGCTAACATTTCAAGAATGCTAAATTCGAACGACGTCACATATGATAAAATATTAAAAATTGAAAAGAACCGAGGTAGTCAGATAATGTATGATTTTTCTGTGCCCAAATACGAAAGATTTGTTGCTGGAAACTTGCCGACACTATTACATAACAGTCACACCCCACCATTTATCAAGAATTTGTTTTATGAGATTTTAGACATATTATCAAAGGTAGAAACGATAAAGGATTTCGAAGATGCAAAGAAAAAGATCAGCGAAAAAATTTCTATTTGTGCAACAAAGGTCAAAGAAAAAAAGATTCCAATTGTCGAGCTTGCCTTCAATGTGATGATTAGCAAGGCACCATCTGAATATGACAAGACCGTTCCACAGCATATCCGCGCTGCAAAGCTGCTAGAGCAGCACCGGGAAATAAAGCGCGGCGACATCATTTCCTATGTCAAAATCCTAAACAAGCCCGGCGTCAAGCCAGTTGAAATGGCCAGACCAGACGAAATTGACTCTGCAAAATACATGGAGTTTATGGAAAGCACACTAGACCAGATTACATCATCTATGGACCTTGATTTTGATGTAATAATTGGCAAGCCAAAGCAGACTGGTCTTGACCAGTTCTTTTGGAACTAGTTTTTTGTATTTTTATATAGGAAAATGTTGTGTTTGATGCACAGCATCCGTCTTAACAACATCTAATGGCTACAATTCATCAATGAATACAAACTCAGACAGACTACGACTTCATAAATCACGCCGAGCTGTAGCGCCAGTAATTGCTACTCTGTTGCTAGTCGCAATAGCAGTAGTAGGTGGTGCTATTGTGTTTGCATATTCACAGAACTTCTTTAGCTCTTCACAGATTAGTGGAAGGCCCACAATCGAAGCAGTAAAGATTCTAGGACATGATGCAAGGGCAATAGCTACAATCCAAGATCATAATGGCAGTCCATTTTCAGTAGGATCTGGTGGAGATGCAGATGCACTCAAAGAACAAGGAGAAAGGATAGCTGTATATGTCAAAAATGATAGTGTTCAATCAATAACTATCAGTGAGCTCAGATTCGGTGGGTCAATATACACATTTGCTGCACCTGCTAGTTTGAGCACATTAACGAATAGCACATACACTCTTGCAGGAATCAGTGGAGGTACTGGAACAGATCTAATTACTACAAGCTCTGTAGCTGATATCCAGCCAGGACAGACAGTCAGCGTAGTAATGTCACTCAGTGAAAACATGAAGTCAGGTAGGGACACCCAGTTCAAGATGACTACAACAAATGGCGCAGTATTCGTAGGCACAGTTGTTGTCGGTCAACAGAGCGGATAACTTCCCCTTCTTTTCTTTTTATGGAGACTCAAAAAATGCTCCGCGAACTCTGTCTGAAAACACTTTTGATAGCATTATTTGCGTGCATTCTAGTTTTAGGAAATGTTCTAATCGTTTTTGCACAATCTGATACCAACACAAACCTGATGATAAGACTCAGCCCTTCAATCATAGAGACCGGAGAAAACGCACATAAAATTGGCTATGTCGGTTTTGTAAATCCAAACGGAAATCTTGTAAAGCAGACAAAGGACACCATAATCAAGCTAGAATCTAGCAACCCAACTATCGCTACCGTTCCTTCACAAATCATGATACCTGCAGGCTCGGAATTTTCCATCTTTGAGGTAACTACTGTAAAAAGTGGCACGACAAAGATACTTGCCTCATTTGGAGATAAAATAAAATTTGACACACTCACAATTGGACAAAGCGGCACCATAGGCAATGATCTAAGACTTATCATAAATTTGCCAACAACTGAGATGAACGTAAACTCGCAGATGCCGTTTTCATTATACCTGCACAACCCAAGTGGCAATATAGCACAGGCCCCATTTGATATCGACATTATTCTTGATTATGAAGACAGCCTGGTCGGATTGGAAACAAGTCAGCTTCAGATAAGCAAGGGCAACAGCTATGTCTGGTCTATTATAAAATCAAAGGACAAAGTGGGTAACGCATTTTTGAGGGCATCATCAGACAAACTGGGATTTGATGAGGCAAAAGAAATACGCATATCCTCCTCACTACCATCGTCTCTTGCAGTCAACATATTTCCAGATACGATCCCTGCCACACTCAAAAGGGATCTTGATGTAATCGTGACTCTAAAAGATTCAGACGGCCTTCCCACACTAGCACAAGAAGACATTAAATTACAATTTTTTGCCGATGACGAATCCATTACACGCCAGATAGACAGGCATATCGAAGAATCCCAGATCAATGGCATAATAAAAAAAGGCGAGTTTAGCTACAGACTCAAGCTAAAGCTTGACCTCTCCCAGAAGGACAAAACATACGCCATAGGTGCCACAACAAAGGGCCTCGGAGTAGCATCAGATACATTTGAGACAGTTGAGCCTCTTACAACAAACAACCCACAAGCTGCCAACAAGACACTGCAAATCTTCACATTAAACCAAATTCCAACAAAATCACAGGCACTTGCAATAATCCAGATAGGCGCGCTAATTGATGAGACGCCAGATTCTGAAAGTGAGACAGAAGATGAAACAGATGTAGTGTTCCACCCTGTCATAGTAAACGAAAATTATGCATCATCAGGAAGTGACCAAAAGATCAACCTGATTTCCAGTAATGACTTGTTGGTGAAAATAAGAAACATTGGAATTATCGACACCACATCTACATATGGCACAGCCCTAATTGAGACAGGTCAAGAAACAGGCCAGGTAGTCTTATCCACCACGATTAAGGGCATAGGGTCCGCATCCACAGTGACTGAGGTAATCAACACCCTCAAGCAGGAAAAGACCATGATATTTTCTCCCACAGGAAATTCCGCCATGCTATTTGACAAAAATGGCTACTTTGACTTGTTCATAGTTTCACTCGATACAAAGAACAGGCCCACCATAGTTGAAAACGAGAACAGATACCTATTGTCCCCAATTAACAACATAGTTTCAATTGAGAAAAACAAGACCTTCTCGCACCTTGTCTTCCAAGGAAACGCCATCCAAGAACAAAACAAAATCATCACAATCAGTGCAATCCCAATAGGCGAGTCCGCAGACGCAGGCCTTGAGATCAAAAACGACTTTGAGATAAAGCCCACTGCCCAGTTGCGAACCTATGTTCCATTTGATACGCTGAATTCAGAAAACGGTAGATACATAGGAATCGTCCAAGTCTTGGACTTTTATGAAAACCCAATAATTCGAACTAGCGATTTGAGAGTAAAGATCTCCCCATCAGAATTCGACAGAGTCGACATACCAGAATACGTAACAATACCTGCTGGCGCATCATATGCCGAGTTTCCAATAGAAACAAGTGGCGAGGCAAACGCAATATCGTTTCTTGCCAGCTCAAAGGGGCTTGTAAGTGGTGCTAAAGAAGTAAACGTGAAATCACTAGTCACAAACCTAAAGATAAGCATTGGAAGTGTGATTGAGCCGATTCCTGCAGAACAACCAACAGAGCTTACAGTATATGTTGATGACGAATATCAAAATGCAGTTGATGGTGCCACTTTACGAATAATATCTGACGATTCATATGTCGGCTCACAGACAGTTAGAACAAATGCCGATGGAAGTGCAACAATACAGTTCAGTCCAAAACAGGCACCAAAGATGTCTTTGCAGATCTTGGTATCAGCTGAAGGATACAGTGAAGAACAGGAATCGTTCGAGTTTGCCGTAAGCGGAGGAGTAGAGGAAAACAAAACCATCTTGCCAGAATGGATGATTTATGGAGGAGTTGGTGGCATTGCAGCAATCGTTGGCGGTGTCATTTATTTCCTAAAGAAACCCAAAAAACAGCTAGAAGATGATGACGAGATTTACGAATAGATCTAGTGTTGCCATAATATTATAATTTCAATGTCTTAACGCTACATAGATGAGTGGAAGGACCAAAAGCATCACATCTTCGATTTTCCTTTTCTTTTTGGCAGGACTTTGCGAGATTGGTGGTGGTTACCTTGTGTGGTTGTGGCTAAGGGAGGACTTTGGGTGGATTTTTGGTGCGCTGGGCGGATTTGTTTTGTTTTTGTATGGAATAGTCCCAGTGTTTCAAAAGGCCCATTTTCACAGAGTATACGCCGCGTATGGCGGCGTCTTTATCGTAATGGCAGTTGTTTGGGGATGGTTAGTTGACGGAATAAGCCCTGACAGATACGATGTGATTGGAGCAGTAATTGCAGTAATTGGCGTTGTTATAATTTTCTACATACCAAGAAAAGGTGAAGGTGTCTGGTCGAAGTCATAATAACAACGCTTGGGCTGTTCTTTTTTGCGGCCTTGCTGGAAATAGGTGGAGGGTATCTGGTATGGAAGTGGCTGCGTGATCACAAAGGAAAGGTTTTTGGGTTGATTGGGGGACTGGTTTTATTTTCATATGGGATAATCCCCACACTTCAGCCAGCAAACTTTGGACGGGTGTACGCAGCATACGGAGGAATATTCATCATAGCATCAATCCTCTGGGGGTACTGGATAGACAAGAAAAAGCCCGACAGGTTTGAGATTCTTGGCTCAATAATTGTTCTAGTTGGTGTTGCCGTAATGTTTTATTTTCCGCGGTGAAATTTTTCACCATTTACGATAAAAATCATGTTGGTGAAACGCGCAGGACAATTTCTGCTAATGGCCCAAGTGTATAACCACTTCCCGTAGTACCGTCTGCAAGAATATACATCACATACATCCTTGTGTCTGTTATTGGTGGAGCAGTTGCAGTAAAGGTTATTGTCTTACCTGCACCACTTAGAGGCGCAAGTAGCGTTCCTACTAATTGCGAAGATCCATCTGGGAACGATTGAAATGTGGGTGCAGTAAAACCTGTATTTCCTATAACGTTGACATTATTCCATCCCCGTGGTATGTTTATTATTAGTCTGGAACCTGCATTAATCGGAGTCGCCCCAAAATCCAAATCTGCCAAAACTACATTGAATGTTTGAGTAGAACCAGGCAGGATTCCAGTCTTATTTGTAATAATATTTGCATTGCTCATAGAATCAACAACTTTGGATAAATACACATTTGGTATTGACGAAGACGACCTCATTGATGTGCCATAAGCTGATTTTCCGAATTGCCCAAGCGTAGTAAAGACATTTGTTTGAATTATGACTGTTTCTGGCTCTGGACCAGTATTGCCAAGCCTTCCAGGATCTACTTTCACAGCAAATGGGAACACAGATTTGGGGTTCACTAGCTGTGGCGTTACAGTGTTTTTCCACATCAATTGATTATCTGTGGGGCATGACCAATTATTTGTCGTAGGAGGTATTGTTTGGATAGGACAATCCTTTTCAAATATTCTGTCACTACTAGTTGCCGGTGCAGTTTGTGCGCTGATTACTATTTTGCTAACATAGATCGGTTGATCAGTAGGATTTACTATGTTTACTGCCCACAGACCAAAGTCATTTGACTCGCCAAAAGTGTTAGGTATTACCATGTATATTTCAGGCCTTGAGAAAAGATCCGATGACACTATAGAACCAGGCTCTGAATTGTCACGCAATAAGATCAAACTTTCATCGGTGTTACTTTGTATCGTTGCGTTTGTTGGTTGCTCTATTCCTTGCGCAAATGTTGAAAAGGTGACATTGGTTCCTGCCGCACCCATCAATCTATAACTCCATGAAAGCACTGTAGATTCAGAAGGCGCCAAGTCTGACTTCATTTGAACTATTGGGGAGACCTCAAGCACAGCAGAAATTGGTGTTACAGCAATTAGCCCGGAAGTAACGTTTAGTATTTTGGTATTTCCTGTGTTTGTCACAAACAATAATGCCGTTGCGTTTTCTCCTAATCGTACATCAGGTGGATTCATCAAAAGTTTGGCTTTGAGTTTGTTTGGCCCACCAACATCAAGCTGATCTGCTGTTTTGATTGTGCCAAGCGAGGACACTACTTTGACGTCGTATGTTCCAGGATTCATGAACAATGGATTGTTTTGCAAGATGTCTCCTCCATATCCAGGAGCCAAAATCGCATCAACATAGTTTAGTTCGTATTTTTGTGCCGCCTGAGTCGGATTTGTCTTGTTTATGATCCAAATCGTTTCTATTTCTAAGGAGTTTGAGCCCTCATTTTCCACATATACTGCAAGCCTATTACCAGTATCAGTAGACGCCGACGCATAGAATTTTTCCTGAATTTTCTTAATTTCACTGTCTGCTATGATTTGTTGCGCCTGCATCATATCTGATTGCGTTTCTATGACAAGGTACGAGACTGAGAGACCAGCAGTCATCAGAACCAAAAAGAAAACAGAACCAATTACAGTCGAGACTCCTCTTTTTTTATCAAAGTTTGTTCCAATCACTTTGCATCACCACTCAATACCACGAACTCGGCTGAGCGTATGCCGCCAAAGTCAACTAGGACTTGGACTGGCTTTGAGAGTGAAATATCAGAGATGCCCTCACTCAGCTTTACAACAAGCCTTACTTCTTCGTCATCGACAATTTTATTGTCTGATTTTTGCACGCCGTTTGAGGAAACTATGCTAAATCTGCCACTCAAAGGATAATTTCCTGAAAAATTGTCTGCACTTGCATCAAACACTTTGGCTCCCGTCTGGGAATCCCAGTCATGTGTTACGCCATTGATCTGTATATTTTTAATAAATACAGGGTTTGGGCTGACGTTTTTTATCTGGATTGCAATAAAATCAGTGCCGTCGTTTGCTGGTATGTTATTTGGTGCGGCAGAACAAGAACTTGTGCAAAGTTTTTTGTCAGCTTTGTTATCAAGTGTGTTAAGGTCGAGTAGGTTTGCACCATCCCTAGTATCATAACCTGTCAGTCGTATCGAATAAGATGGAGAGACAGGTGTAGCTACACTACCCTGAATACTTGAAAGCCCGCTACCCTGCACAATCGTTGCCAAAAATACAGATCCGGCAGTTGTTATTCCAAGCAGCAACAATGTCGCAATAATCTCAGATATTCCGCGTCTTTTAGTTGGCAATAATTTTCTTCTCAAGTGTTAAACGGCCTCGCCACAGTCTCAAAGAAATTTCCTTTTGATGTCAGAATAGAAATCTTGTATTCTGAATTTACATAGTTTGGATCATCCCAGCGTCCTGAAAACTGAAGGTTTGCAGTTGACGGTATGTCGGTGCCAATCCTAGGCTGGGCGCCTATGGCAAGAGTTTTGTCATTTATTAGCAGTTCTTGTGTGTCGATTTTTACCATCGTAATCTTGTTGATTGTAGTATCAATGGTTCCAACATTTCGCACCGTGATGGTGACTTGGTTTCCTGTAGGATTGAGACGTATGTGCTCAAATACAATGTCTTCGCGGCCGCCCTCGTTTTGGTAGGTAACCCCACTTGCAAGCCTGTTACTTATCTCGCCTACTTCGTTGAGCCCCTTAGTTACAATTACTGTCCCAATCGGAACTACGAGTGCAAGCATGAACATCGTTCCTAGAATTTGGTTGACACCACGTTTTTTTGATGATAGTTTGGTGCATTTTTTTAGGTTCATTTGGATTGGGCACCGTCCAGCTTTTGGAGCCTGTAGGTGAGAATCTTTTCAGCCTCAGAGACTATTTCGCTTACGTTCTGAGACGAAATTATTGAGACGTTGTATTTTGCAGCGATTGCCTTTGTCTTTTCGTTAACTGACGCAGAACCAATAATCAGCGCTATTTTTGGCGAAGTGTCAAGAATTTGGATTATCTTTGAGTCAATCTCAGAGTCGTTTGAGTCATTTACCAAAATGAAAGCTGTTTGATTTTTGGTATTGTTCCCGTGGATGTCTATTTTGTGATCGTGTCCGCTCTTTCCTTTGATGATATAGTTTTCATCCACGGAAAAGCCAAGCTTGGATAGAACTCTGGAGATTTCACTTTTTAGCTTTTGATAATTTAGTGAGTGATCCGTGCCCTCGGCAAGTGCATACCCATACACTGTCACTGCTTGTGCATCACTTATTGTAAAGTCATGGTCAAACTCCTTGCAGTGGAAGCTAATCAGAACGTCGTCGAATTTTTCTTTGCAATCATTGCAAAAATACCATGTTGCAGGAACCCTTAGTTCTTTTTGCGGGTTTTTAATAACGCGATTACATGATGGACATTTGAGTTTGTCTACTTCTTGGGCATCAACGAATCTGGGTTTTTCCATAATGCATCCACAGATTTTGTGCTCAAAGAGATGTAGTTTGTGTACGTCAATTGAGTTGCACTTTGGGCAGCACAACCTAACGTTTACCAAAAAAGATGCCTTGTGCTCAGGGCAGATCAAGAACTGGTTGTAGACGAATTTGTCAAGTCGGTTTAATTTAGTGTGCGAGAGCTTTTCAAGAAAAGCAGGGTTTGTCGTAAGCTCACCTATCTCACCCAGGGCAGGATAATGAACTGCCCCCTTGTTGTGGTCTATTTGTGGTATGAGTACGCCATTATAGTTTTGTTTGATTTTGTCTAGCAGTTTTGAGATTTTTTGGTTGTTTTCCTCACTCCACCTCACAATTTCCTTGATTTCTGGGGTGGAATCGTCTGCTAAGGCCTGTTTTTGGACTGATTTTGAGACGGCCTGAGGCAGGCCTGGAGACTTTGTATCTTTTACGAATTTTGAGTGATTCCTATTTAGCTGAAACATGTACCTCGTTCCTTTTAGTCATTGTCTTGCGCTTCACTTCTAATCGATAAACCAAAAATGTAAATCAGATGCTGTTCATTTGCACTAACAATTCTTTATGTGAGATTTACGGTACTAGAAGACATTGCATATTAACAAATCCCAGAACGATTCCTACTTTATACGAATTAAAAAAACAAACCCCTTTAATTTTTCAAAGTTCGTCTTAAACAAAAACCAAACTGCAGAATTTTCCGACTCTAAACAAATTCTAAACACAGAGACGAGTTTTGCAAAAATCCCAAGCCAGCACGACAATCCCATAAGCGAGATTGAAAACACTCTAGTTCCAAAATTCAAGACTCTAAACAAAATAGACTTTGATGATGCCGAGATCTACACTGGACTCATAGCTGATTCGACATCAAGGAACGGATTGCGATACATGATCATCGAGCCGCAGATGAATAAAAGCGACGAGACTAATTTTCGAGTTATAAAAAAGCTTTTGATATCAGAGCTCGATATTTCATTAAACAGCATCAAGACAAAAAAAGAGGCAGCCAAGGAGCTCAAAAGCAAAATCCTACACCTGATAAAAAAATACAACATAGAAATTCACACAAAAAGCCTCTCAAAGATCACATACTATTCAGTAAGGGATTTTGTATACATGGGAAAAATCGAGCCCCTCATGCGCGATCATATGATTGAAGAGGTTAGCTGTGATGGCACCAACGTCCCGCTATACATTTGGCACAGAGAGTTCGAATCGGTTCCAACAAACATAATATTTGAAAATGAAGAAGAATTGAATAATTTCGTTCAAAAACTGTCATACATTGGAGGAAAGCACGCCTCGCTTGCAAACCCGATTGTCGATGCCTCCCTTCCAGACGGAAGCAGAATAAATCTTACATTGGGCCACGAGATAACAAAGCGAGGCAGCACATTTACAATTCGTAGGTTCAGGGCAGACCCAATTACGATAATTGATCTGATCAAATTTCGAACCATTTCAGTGTACGAGGCAGCATACCTTTGGTATGCAGTGGAAAACAACTCTACAATGCTAGTTGCTGGAGGCACAGCAAGTGGGAAAACCACACTTTTGAACTCGTTGTCGTCGTTTATCCGACCAGGCCAAAAACTCGTAAGCATCGAGGACACCCATGAGCTCAACTTGCTACACGAAAACTGGATTCCCGCAGTCTCGCGTCAAAACTTTACTGATGGGCAGATAGGTGAAATAACACAGTACGACTTGCTCAGAGCTGCACTCAGGCAAAGACCAGACATACTCATTGTTGGTGAGACCAGAGGCAGGGAGGCATACACGCTCTTTCAAGCAATGGCAACAGGCCATGGAGGATACTCATCCATACACGCAGACTCTGTAGAGGCAACGCTGACTAGGCTTGTGTCCTCCCCGATGGATGTACCAAAGGCTTTGATTGCAAACACACTAGACATCATAACGCTCCAGCTCAAGATGCGCTTTAACGACAAGTCGGTTAGAAGAATAATCCAGATTTCAGAAATAGCTGGCCTTGATGAAAAAACCGGTGAAATAAAAACTCACGAAATATTCAGGTGGAATCCAGGCGACGATCATCACGAATATGCCGGAAACAGCATAGTCATGAACAAAATTAAAGAAAGGACTGGTGTTAGTGATGACCAAATTACATACGAGTTAAAGAAGCGAAAGACTGCACTTGAGTGGCTTACAGAAAACAACATCAGGGGCCACAAGGATGTAATGAAGAACATCTTGGAATTTTACTCAAACTCCGATAGGTTCTATGAAAGGAAGAGACTTGTGATTGAGAGTTGATGGGTCTTTTAAAATCAAAAACTCTGGACGAGAAAAAACACAAAGCATCTGGCTTTCAAGTATTTAGCTACAGGCTCCTAAACAAGCACCTGTATTTTCTTTATCCAAGAATGCCCACTCTAAGGGAAAACATCAGACAGGCCATGATGCCTATTCCCTTTGAGGTCTTTGTCGCAAGCATGGTCCTATCAAGCATGATTGCAGCAGTAATCGGACTTGCCAGTATGGTCGCAGCATCATTTGTTTTGAACATAGAACCCGTTGCCACAATAGTTCTGAGTCTAGTTGCAAGTATTGGTTTTGCCGGAATGACATTTGGTGCAACGCAGCTAGGACCAGTAATTAACGCAAAGACGCGGGCTGCAAAACTAAGCGAGGAGATTCCGCACTACATAGGATACATGGCAACACTTTGCGCAAGTGGTCTGTCCCTTGAGGGAATCTTCAAATCCATTTCCAGAGAAAATTCAAACGAAGAAATTGTAAAGGATGCAAAGTATGTGACACGCAACATCGAGATTTTGGGCATGGATGTTGTGACTGCCGTAAACGATCTCATCAGGAGGACCCCAAAAGGACCATATTCAGAATTGCTCGATGGTGCAATAATCACCTTCAAGTCAGGTGGAAACCTAAGGGAGTATTTTTTGGCAACAGCAAAAGTTCACCTTGAGGAAAAAAAGCTCAACGTAAAAAGATCAACTGAATCCCTTGGAATAATGGCAGAAATCTACACCATTTTGCTGATCGTATTCCCACTCATGGCAATAATCATGCTATCAATCATGGCAATAATGAACCCAGACCTTGGCGGTTTTGACCTGCTAACTCTGATGAACATGCTCACCTATGTGCTTGTGCCGCTTTTTGGCGTAGTCATGCTAATCATGATGAATTCGATGGTCCCAAAGAGGTAAAACATGGCAAAGACAAAAACGCTGCAAAAAGAAACCGATGTAAAGCTCCCAACAATACCGCTAGTCCGCACTGAAAAATTCCGCGTCATTGTCATTTCTGCGATAGCAAGCACGTTTGTAGTTATCGCCAGCTTTTATCTCTCAAACACAATCAGCCTCATTACACGGGACATTGGAATTATTTTTGGAATACTGGCAGGTGTTATACCCCTCACCTTCCTACAGCTAAAGGAGGTGCAACGAAAGGAAAGTATCGATAGACACCTGCCGTTGTTTTTGCTCTCACTAGTCAGCTCAATTCAGAGCGGCTCAAACCTCATCCAGGCAATCCAGCTTGTGCCTGAACGAAACATGGGACATCTTGGCCCGCTGCTAAAAACCCTTAAGGCAAACATCAGCTGGGGCCTCTCAATTGAGGAAGGATTTGAAAACTTTGCAGAAAAGGCTAGAACAAGAATGGCAAAAAGAGTAATAGTTTTACTTGAAATAGCGTACAAAAACGGAGGAAACGTATCGGAGAACCTAGAAACCATACAAAAACACGTAACAGAGTTACGAAACCTCGAAAAGGAGCGCAAGTCGGCACTGCAGCCATACACCTACACCATCTACATCGCATACGCAGTCTTCATTGCCATTACTGTGATTTTATCATCTCAGTTCTTTACGCAGATCGAGTCAGTAAAGCAGCTGCTGCTTGAGCAATCCGATCTGCCAGCAAACAACGTCTTTGCCGCACTCTCTGGTGTAAAGGTCACAGAGCTTAACTCAATCATGTTCAATATGGCAATAATAGAATCAGTCTTTGGTGGCCTTGCAGCTGGTAAGATCGGAAGTGGATCGTATGTCTCAGGAATCAAGCACGTCATAATCATGATAGTGATTGCAGTGATTGCATTTACTTTAATTTAGGTGAAAAGTTCTTTGCCTCTTTTAAATTCATCGTCAGAATCCTTCCACGCATTAATTACGAAGGTACCTGTATGCCAAGAGAAGGAAAAAATGTCTGTTCAAAAAAAACAGAGATCATCGTTAATACACAATCAAGCCAACAATCCTATGGGTGCAGGACTAAACGCATCGGATGATATTGAGTTTGAAAAGACACATTTGCCGTATTACGACGAGCTATCGTCGGAGCTTGCATCAATTTTAGGACTAGATGATCTGGAGACAAGGATTTATCTGAATTTGCTGCGAACAGGACCGATCACTGCAAGCGCATTATCAAAAGAGCTAAGTGTGGATCGCGCAAAAACTTATCGAACAATTGACAAATTATCAAGTGCCGGAATTGTTTCCATTTCTTTTTCATCACCAAAACTTTGCATTGCAGCAGACCCAGACGAAATATTATCACTTACATTAAAGAAAAAGGAGGAAGAAATAATCAAAATCAAAAAGGATGGAAGAAAAATCATTGGGAAAATCAAAGAAGTAAGCACAAGTGAGTCCAAGTCCAGCGTTCCCACATTTCGAATAATCCAGGGACTAGAAAACATCGCATCCCAAGTAGAGCGAATGCTAGAGACAACAACTGACGTAGTCTATTTTGTTACCACCCTTGAAGACATATCGAAGCTGTACCATTCCGCGGTACCAGAAAAGATAAAGCTTGCAGAAAAGGCAGGTGGAACCGTGCGGCTCATAATAGACGAAGTCTCTCCCAAGATGCTACCCTTTGTCAAAAGATTTGGGGCAAGCGAAGTCAGGCTAGGAAAGCTTCCATCCAAGGGAAGAATAGTCGTTTCCAAGAACTGCCCAATTACTGGCAAGCTCTTGATGTCGGATTCCGCAGTGAAGGGAACCCTCCATGAAAACGTTGACGCAGAGTGTGCGCTGTTTACAAATTCTGAAGAAATGACAAACAATATCTTTACTTTGTGCACCTTCATTTGGAAGGGAGCAGACGTCATCAAGCTGTAAAGCTCAAAAAAATAAATAATGCAAAAATCATCTCACATAAGTCTTGTTTATTATCAATTACAAGAATTATGAGGAAATCGCTGGCGATAAAGCCGCAAGGCTTGCCGCGGTTGCCTCATCAGTGTCAAAAAAATACCGAGTCAAAATCGCCATTGCACCCCCACAACACCTCCTGTCCGCCGTGAAAAACTATTCAGGACCCATTCTGGCGCAGCATGTGGACAATGTCAAGGCTGGCAGCACGACAGGCTTTGTCATACCAGAACTGCTAAAAAAATCAAAAATCAGCGGCTCATTAATCAATCACAGCGAACACAGGATACCAAGCAGAGACATCACACAGCTGGTGAACAGACTACAAAGTCTAAAAATGATATCTGTTGTCTGTGTCAAGGACGTATCAGAGGCAGCCAAGTACGCAAAGCTAAATCCGACATTTGTTGCAATTGAACCGCCAGAACTTATTGGTTCTGGAAGAGCTGTATCAACAGAAAGACCTGAGCTAATAACAAAAGCAGTGCAGGCAGTAAAGGCGGCAAAAAACAAAACGAAGCTTCTCTGCGGTGCAGGGATTATTACCGGTCAGGACGTTCGAAAGGCAATCGAGTTGGGCTCAGAAGGAATACTTGTAGCAAGCGGCATAATCAAGGCAAAAAATTGGAATAAGATTGTCGAAGAGTTCGTGAGGGGAATGCTTAAAACACCTTCCAATAGATAGGAAAATCCTGTGATAAGAAAATGAAAATGGTATATTTCTTTGATGAGGGAGACGGCAAGAACAAAAAACTCCTAGGCGGCAAGGGCGCAGGCCTATGTGAGATGACCAGACTAAAGCTGCCTGTTCCACCCGGATTTACAATTACTACGGAGGTCTGTAAGGCATACTATCAAAATAACAAAACACTGCCAAAGTCACTTTGGTCAGAAGTCAAAAAAAACATTGTAAAACTTGAGAGAAAGACTGGGAAAAAATGGAACTCTAATCAAAACCCATTGCTAGTATCTGTGCGTTCTGGTGCGGCACTCTCGATGCCTGGCATGATGGACACCATACTAAACTTGGGCCTAAATGACAGTGCAGTTGAGGCATTGGCAAAAAAGACAAACAACCCAAGATTTGCTTGGGACTCGTATCGAAGATTTATTCAATTGTTCGGCAAGGTTGTATTTGGAATAAGCGACAAAAAGTTTGATGATGTTCTAGAGGGTGCAAAGAAAAAACAAGGAGTTCATGAAGACAGCCAGCTGACTGAACAATCACTAAGGGAGATAGTTGCGCAATACAAGGAAATCTGCCAAGACCACACAGGAAAGCCGTTTCCATCGCAGGCAGACGAGCAGTTGGGATTAGCAATAAGGGCAGTATTTAACAGTTGGATGGGCGAGCGCGCCATCGTATATCGTGAGAAAAACCACATAACAAAGGACATCGCAGATGGAACGGCCGTGAACGTTGTTGCCATGGCATTTGGCAACATGGGAAACGACTGTGCCACTGGCGTCGTATTTACGCGAAGCCCGGCAGACGGCACAAACAAGATTTTTGGCGATTATTTGGTAAATGCACAAGGCGAGGATGTAGTCGCAGGTGTTAGAACGCCAAAGCCAGTAGACGAGATGAAAAAAGAACTGCCTAAAGGCTACAAGCTCTTGCTGGACACATGTAAAAAATTGGAAAGACACTACAAAGAACCACAAGACATCGAGTTCACAATAGAACAGGGCAAGTTCTACTTGCTTCAGACCAGATCCGCAAAGATGAACGCAGTCGGAATGATAAAGACATCAGTCGATATGGTAAAAGAAAAACTGATCACAAAAGACCGCGCTTTACTGCGACTGCAGCCGGATCAGCTTGAACAATTACTACACAAAACGATCGATTATGAAAAGGCAAAACAGCACAAAAAGGTAACAAAGGGAATTGCTGCATCTCCTGGCGCTGCCAGTGGAGTTGCAGTCTTTGATGTAAAGCGCGCAGTAGTAATGGGAGAAAACGGCGCCAAAGTAATCTTGGTAAGAGAGGAAACAAAGCCTGAGGACGTTCCTGCATTTTTCACATCCGTTGCAATTTTGACTAGTCGTGGGGGCAAGACCTCGCACGCTGCCGTAGTTGCAAGAGGAATGGGCAAGCCCTGCATAGTAGGCTGCGCCGATCTCAAAATAAATTCAGATGCAAAACAAGCAGTAGCAGGAGACGTCGTTATTCATGAAGGCGACGCAATTACAATTGATGGAAGTATAGGCGAAGTTTATCTTGGCGAGGTGCCTACAATAGAGCCGCAAATAACTGAAGACTTTAAGACAGTATTAAGCTGGGCACAAAAGACAAAAAAGATTGGAATTAGGGCAAACGCTGACACCCCAGAGGGTGCACAGCTGGCAAGAAAATATGGTGCGCATGGAATAGGATTGTGCAGAACTGAAAGAATGTTCAATGCAAAAGAGAGGCTCGGACTTTTTGTTAACCTAATTATGGCAAAGACTCTAGAGGAGCGAAAACTACACTTGCAAAAGCTGCAAGAGTTACAAAAAAGCGATTTTGTGCAAATTCTAAAGGCAATGGAGGGATACAAAGTCACAATACGACTCTTGGATCCTCCACTACACGAATTTTTGCCAAACCCTGAAGAACTAATAAACAAAATACACAGGCTCGAAAAACAAGGAAATTCGCAAGAATTGGAAGAATCCAAGATTCTTCTTGCCAGAGCAAAGGAGCTTGCAGAAATAAACCCGATGATGGGCCACAGGGGAGTTCGAGTCGGAATCACATATCCAGAAATCTATGAGATGCAAATTAGGGCAGTCTTTGAGGCAGCCGCCGAGCTCGCAAAACAAAAAGTGCGCGCATATCCACAAATTATGATCCCGCAGGTCGGAGGCGTGGCGGAGCTAAACCACATCAAGCAAATTTACAACAAGGTAAAATCAGAAGTAGAATCAAAACACAACACAAAACTTGCAATAAACTTTGGAACTATGCTCGAAGTGGTCCGCGGTTGTCTTACATCAGCTGAGCTTGCACAGACTGCCGAGTTTTTCAGTTTTGGCACAAATGACCTTACCCAAGCCGTGTTCAGTTTTAGCAGAGAGGACGCAGAAGGAAAGTTCCTGCCAGAATATTTAGAAAAAGAGATTCTTGAGCGAAACCCGTTTCAGACAGTCGATGTAAATGGCGTAGGCAGCCTAGTCAAAATTGCAATTGCAAACGGCAAGCAAGCAAAACCCAATCTTGAGATTGGAGTGTGTGGAGAACATGGTGGCGATCCAAACTCTATCAAATTCTTTCACAACACTGGAGTATCGTATGTTAGTGCCTCGCCACACAGAATCCCAATTGCAATCGTTGCAGCAGCACAGGCAAATCTGGCTGTAAAATCAAAGCCAAAACCAAAAAGAAAGTAATTATCTAAAGGATTCTATTTTTCTTTCCAATTGTGAAAGTGTAAACGGTTTTTCCAAAAGAATTATCTTGTCTATGAGGTCGTCTGATTCGTCTTCTATTGCCCATCTTTGATACCCCGTAATGAAGAGGATCTTTTGTTTTGGTTTTTTTGCAAGTATTTCTTTTGCAGCCCTCGCGCCAGTCTTCTTTGGCATTTTGTGGTCAAGCAATACAAGGTCAAATGGCGTATCGTCAAGCGAATCAAACTCTGTCTTTTTGAGTTTTTCTTTGTATTTTTTTACGCATTCCTCACCGTTTTCCGTAGTAATGACTGTATGGCCCCTTTGCTCAAGCATCAGTTTGTACTGCCTGGCGGCAAACTTGTTGTCCTCTGCAATCAAGATGTTCAATTTGACTAGAATGTCTGGTAATGACGTTTGAAAGCTAGTGTGTTCTTTTTGAACAACATTTCAAAAATGTTCACGAATAATTCCTACGCAAGCCTTTTTTTATAAGAAGTTACATCACGAGTAGGTTCATTCGAAGACAAACGTACCGAGATTAGAACCAGCCAAGACCAACCAAATCAGAGTGAGGATATCCTCAAGTCGACCATGTTCTACCTGATATCCTCACTTCTTTTCACTTATCTGTGAATTTTGGCCACATGTAAGCAAACCTAAATCCTTGTTTTTCTAATTTCGTACTATGAAAATCTTCTATAGTCTAGTTTTCTTGTTTTGTTTTGTTACCAATTCCGCATTTTCTCAGCTAGATACCGACATAACTGGAACAGAGGCAAATCCAGCTTCGCATGATGGTCTGCTAAGCGTTGTGTTTGTCGATCTTCAAACAAAAGGAGAGTCGATTCTTGTGATATTTCCAAACGGAAAAACAATGCTAATTGATGGCGGAATGCCAAGTGCATATCCAAAGCTAGAGTCAGTCCTAAAGCAGCATGGTATTTCCGAAATTGATGTAATGATTGGAACACACGCCGACCAAGATCATATTGCAGGCCTAACAAAAGTTTTGGATGATTCAGATTTTGTCGTCAAGCAGGTTTTGATATCATACATACCAAGCAGCACTTTGACATATAGAAATTTTCTAGATGAGCTTTCAGACAATGGTTTGCAGTCACAAGCCGTCTTTGATGGCCACATAATAGACGTTGATAGCTCTGTCGCAACCAAAATACTTAGCCCTCCTATTGGTGGCATTCAAGATGGCCCTAGTGCCAGCTTGGCAAACTCTAACTCACTTGTCACCTTGCTAGAATATGGGAATGTTTCCTTTTTACTTACAGCAGATGCAACCCACACTACTGAATTATGGATTGTGCAGAACCACCCAAATTTGGATATCGATATCATGAATGGTCCCCATCACGGTTCAAAACATTCCAGTACAGATGCCTTTATTGATCATATCACACCTCAACTCGTGATATTTTCTGCAAATCTGAACAACGAGTATGGCCACCCACACCAAGAAGCAGTCAACGAATACCTGTCAAGGGGAATAAACCATTACCAGACAGGATTAGAAGGAAATATTGTGATCAAGACAGACGGAAGTGGATGCTCGCTCATATTAGAAGGCCAGCCAGAGCAGCCGTGCTATTCCGGAGTTCAAGTGGTACCAGAGTTTCCGTTTGTTTTGACAATCCTAGTTGGTTCGGTGTTTGGTGTTGTACTACTTTCTAAATTCAAAAGACTGCAAAATCCAATTTTAAAAAATTAGATTGGGTTTGCCCAACCGCGCTCGATTAACTTCATTTTTGTTTCTGGTGTCACGCAAGCAGGAGAGCCATCAGTAGATTTGAAGATCAATTCTAGTTCTGACTGGCATTGAACATTCTCAGGTGAAATGCCGGTTTTGACTTGGTGAAGAGGGGCCAGATGGCTAAATTCTGATTTTTCAATCGTTTTACTAACCAGTATTACTCCTATCTTGTTGTTATTGTAATTAGGAAACCAGATGTTCCCACCGTCTGTGTGAATAAATTTGATGTGTGTTTGAGGCGATGGAAGATCATATTCTTGCAATGTTTGTGTGCTCTGATCAAATTTTCCGACCTTATAGATTCCAGTCATACTAAACCACACATTATCATAAATGTCAACCCATATCGCATATGGCCCAGAGAAACTTGAGCTGGTATCATATTCTGTCATCTTTTCTGTATTGGGATCAAAACTTCCTATCTTGCCAGAATTGTATTCAGTAAACCACAACACACCATTACTATCTATCGCAATTCTCCTAGGTCCACTCTTCTCAGTTGGTGGCGCATATTCTGTGATTATTCCGGTATCTGCATCGACTTTGCCAATGTGATGTCCCTGTAATTCTGCAAACCATGGATTACCATCAGCATCAACTATTATGCCGTATGGGTTTGCAGATGGGGTTAGAGTCGCATATTCGATTATTTCGCCATTCGTAGTATTCAGTCTTCCAATTTTAGATGTGCCTTGCTCTGTAAACCACAAAATTCCGTCTTTACCAAATATGGGTGTATGAGGCCCAGAATTTGGGGTTGGGGTCGCATATTCTTGTATCTCTCCGCTTTGAGGATCAAGCTTTCCTATTTTCCCAGCTCCAACTTCTGTGAACCACACGTTACCTTGATCATCAACTACTAGACCGTGTGGTCTTGCAGATGGAGTTGGTATTAGATATTCTTTAAACTGCTCTGTTTCAGGATCAAACTGTCCAATCTTATTTGTGGCAATTTCTGTGAACCACACAAGCCCATTTTTTCCAACAACGATATCATGTGGTGCAGAGTCGGGTGTTGGAATCTCCCATTCTTTTATGGTAATTTCTGAAGATGCATAGGCAGTTTGGAAGATAGAAAATAAAACCACTGCAACAACCGCATACATCAGTAAATTATTCTTGGCATGACAGATAAGATTAACTACTAAATTTTCTATGTTCTTTTTCTACTTGTTTGAGTGAGTAAATTTTGCCTCTTTCTATGTCATTCAATGATTTGTTGAGGTTCTTTATTGTCTGAAGATCTAGCTCATCATCTTGGGCTCTCATCAGTCTTTCGATCACGTCGTTGTACGTTTCTTTGGAATGTAATTTCAGATGTTCAAGTTTTGTTCGCGTTTTGTCCTTTATTTTTATAGTAATGTCCAATGAGATACTATGGCATACCAAAGTAATATTTATGATGTTAAATGGACCGAATGGAACCCAAAGGGAACGTCGGGTTCGAATCCCCAAATAATAGAAAGGCAGAAGCCTATTGGAGTGGCTTCTAAACTCCTACCTTGATTTTTTGATCTACATTTTGAGAGTTTCTAATGCTTTGCTGACAAAAAATTCGGCTTTTTTGACAAGGTTTTGTGCCTGAGTTTGGGAAATTGAGCCTGCCTTATCATACAACGATTCGTTTCTGCGCACCCTTGCCTTGCCAAAAGCGCCAACCAAATCATCTGAAAACTTTGCCAAGTAAACTGCCTCAATGAATGAGACAACTGCCAGATGGTGGTCTTGGCTTTTTGGCCGGTATCCTTTTGCAAACATCAATGCGCGGCCAGCCTGAAGCATTGCGTTGTAAGCGGCGTTATGAGCCTATCCCCATTCTTGTATTGTCAGCATCTTTTTTGCAGCACTGAGGTCGTTTTTTGCAATCTCTAGCTCGTTTTTTATTTGTGCAGGGTTTGACTGAAACCGCTCAACCAGATTCTTTTTTAATAAATCGCTTAAATTCACGTTGTTCGCCCATTATCATTATTACATCAGTTTTTAAGATATCTGCAAGTAGGGGAATCCTCTGCTTTGCTTTTTGTACGAATTCCTTTGGTGTCCAGAGGAGATAGTTTATCTGTCTTGCAATCCTCTTTTCTGTCTTTGAGATGGATCTTAATACCAAGTCTTCGTCAACATCTCCTATTACAAGAAGATCAATGTCGCTCTTTGTGGTTTCGGTTCCTTTGGCAAATGAGCCATAAATGAGTGCATACTGGATCTTTTTTTTGTCCAAATTCCTGAAAAGCTCTGTTCCAACTCCTTCGGTTTTTAGAAATATCCGTTTTAGGTCATCTGCTATTGTAGAATCTTTGTCAAGGGTGTATAGAACCATATTGCCCTTCTTTCTGCTCACCAGGAGCCCCAGCTCTTGTAGGTTTTTTAGCTCTTTTTGGACGTAGATTGGCGATATACCAATCAATCTTGAGAGTTCTCGGATGTGGTATTCCCTGTCTGAGTTGAGAAGTATTTCTGTAAGAATTTTCACTCTTGTTGATGAGGTAAAGAGCATCTCTAGCATGTATATGTTTTATATACAATTGTAAATAAATAGTTTACAGTCAGTAATAGTCACAAGCAGCAAGCGTATTGGGGCACTTGGAATATCACACTCTTTATTTTTAGAACCTAGACTGTGGATTATTCGTCATCGTCTTCTTCAGGTCCTTCATCATCATCGTCTTCTTCGGACATCTTTGGCTTGGTGTCCTCACAGTTTGCAAAGGTGTTGTTTCCCTGTCCGCCGTGGCACTTGTCGGTGTCTGCTCCTCCATCTATGTAAACAACATTTTGTCATCTTTTCATTCTCTAGGGGCTCGACTCCTTCTTTCATACCACATGCAATCAGTCTTCCTCTTGTGTTTAGCATTTCTACAAATCTTATTTTTGCGTCAAGGTTTTTGATGTCGCCACACAATTTTGCGTATTTTTGAAGATCCGACGACATTACCAATGTTATTGAGAGCACAGTTCAAAAAGGTTTGCTAATTTTCTTTACCATTTTTTGACATTTATTGTCATTGGGTGGTTCCTTAAAAACACATCAACAAGTTTTAATCATATCTTATGATATTATTACCATGTCTTCAAAGGAAGAAATACTTAACGAGGAAGGCAAGCTAGCAAGTATGATCATGGAGGGAATTCCAAAAGCCAGATTTGCCCTAATCTGTGACCAAAATGGAGAGATCTTCTGGAACAGTCGAAGAAACAACGTCAAACACCTTCTGACTCTTGAAGAAACAAAAAAGTCCTTAAAAAGAGCTCTAGATAGCTGGCATACTCGGGATGAGATAGCGCCAAAACTTGGAAAAGGCAGATACGCAGTTGCAGTCTATGAAAAACTTGCACGAGTAACAGTCCCACTTGCAAATGGCCACATGCTACTGGTGACTTTGGAAGATGATTGGCGTATGCAAGGCCACATCAAAAGTATAATGAAAATCGTAGAGTGGATCCACTCGCAGTCCTCAAAGTTACAATAATATCCAACTTTTTTCTTAAATACAACAGCTCGAGAGGCACCGTAGTGCCATGACGTATATAAAAGAGTTTGAGGAAAAACGCTGAGAAACCCACCAAAAAGCACTGTAACAAAACTATACTGCGATAATCCCGCAGGAGAGATTACAAACCAAAGCATCGACATCATAGGAGGGTATTACGATCATCATAAATAATTTCATTCTGTAAGAATAGTATGGGAATGGTATGTATTGGTGTTTGTCATAGATACAAAGCTGCCAAACCTTTAATGTCGAGTCGTTATTTGTCGGGTCAAAAGCGATGTAATTTTTGCAATATTTTCATTAAATGGAATGATTTGTTTTGTCCTTGTTGTAATATGAGATTAAGGTGTCATCCAAGAAATAGAATTTACAAGGAAAAAATTCTAAAAGCACAGGCTCAAAAATTGAAAGAAAATAATTTTTCTAAAAAATCAAGTGCAAAGGAGGTGACAACATGGTAATAAAAATAATGGAGCTTATCGGTTCATCTACCAAAAGCTGGCCAGTTGCAGTAGAGGAAGCCGTTTCTAAGGCTGGACAGAGCATTAGAAATATCAATGAAGCAGAGATAGTTTCATTGCGAGCTAAAATAGAAAAGGGAAAGATAACTGAGTATCTTGCAAGTATTAAACTTAGTTTTTCGGTTGAGTAAAAAGTACCTATGAGAACTCTTTTTCTTTTTTAATTCAAAAATAAACTAAGAAGATTACTCCTCTGCAATAAAAAATTGTGAAGTGGTATTGTTAACCCCCACATTGGCCTTGTCATCGTGTGAGTTCTATGTCCTATCTTGTGATGACGAACACGCCCACTCCCATTCCGACACCAATACCTAGGACAAAAAACAACAAGTCCCACGCAATGACCTTCTTAAATGGTGCCCGAATCTCTCGATCCCAGTGGCTTTTCTTTGGTTGGTTTGAGTTGTTTTCCATGAATGTATGATAAAACGACTCGCTTATAACACCTAATCAGCTAGATCGTCGAATCGTAAGCTTGATTGTTGCTGCGTTTGAATATGTGAATCATGCATGTTTTAATTTAGGAATAAAAAATCCGTGGGTCCAAAGGGGCCTGATCAGATGACGTAGTGGGATCGGATCAATGGTAAGGTCGTCATAGAAAAGCGGTCCGAGGAAAATGTATGAGTGGACCGAATGG
>Ga0187892_10001004_pt1 | contig 68980 bp, 61 predicted proteins | sample MA1701073metaG_FD_139345 | JGI IMG/M metagenome (GOLD analysis project Ga0187892, IMG submission 139345) | Bio-ooze microbial communities from a basaltic lava cave in the Kipuka Kanohina Cave System on the Island of Hawaii, USA - MA170107-3 metaG ...
ATACCAGTGCTCCACTGACAATATCGGGATCGATCGTAACCGGCAGAAACTTGAGTTCCTTCTCGTCGATGACCAGGTTCATGATGCCTATCCTCCCTACGAGACGCCGTTCTTCGCTGACTTACCAGCGCGCAGATATTGATCTATCCCCGCGGCCATCTTTCTTCCTTCGGCAATGGCCCAGACGATGAGCGAGGCGCCGCGTTTGGTGTCGCCGCCGGCAAAGACGCCGTCAAGGTTGGTCATGAAGTGTTCGTCTACGGCTACCGCGCCGCGTGCGTCGTATTTCACACCGAGGCTGTCCAGGAGGCCATTCTTGACCGGGCCGGTGAAACCCATCGCGAGGAGAACGAGGTCCGCATCCATCTCGAAGTCAGTGTTGGAGACCGGCGTGAACTTCCCGTTCTCGAACTTCACCCGATTGCCATGCAGCTTTGTCACCTGGCCGTTATGACCGGTGAACTTGGTGGTCGAAAGACTCCACTGCCGATCGCAGCCTTCTTCGTGCGCATGAGATGTGCGAAGCTGCATCGGCCAGAGCGGCCAGGGGGTCGAGTCGGCGCGCTGGGGAGGCGGCTCCGGGAGCAATTCAAACTGATGCGCTTCAATGCAACCCTGCCGGTGCACCGTTCCGAGACAATCGGATCCCGTATCCCCGCCGCCGATGATGACGACGCGCTTGCCTTTTGCCGTAATCGGTTCGTCCGTGATCGTGTCGCCGGCGTTGCGTTTGTTCTGCTGCGTCAGATAATCCATCGCCAGGTGAATGCCCTTGAGTTCCCGACCGGGAATCGGCAGATCACGAGCCTGTTCCGCACCCATGGTGAGGCCGACGGCATCGAACTGCCTCCGCAACTGTTCACCAGTAATGTCTTTTCCGATCGTCACACCGGTCTTGAACTCGACACCCTCGGCTTTCATCTGCTCCAGCCGCCGGTCGATGACCCATTTTTCCATCTTAAAATCCGGAATGCCATACCGCAGCAATCCGCCGATGCGATCGGACTTCTCAAACAACATGACGTTGTGGCCGCTTCGTGTCAATTGTTGCGCCGCAGCCATGCCCGCCGGACCTGAACCGACAATAGCCACAGTCTTTCCCGTGTTGGTGACCGGCAGGATCGGTTCGACGTAACCCTCGCTGAAGCCGCGGTCGACGATGTTCCACTCGATGATCCGGATGGACACAGGGTCTTCATTGATGCCGAGCACGCAGGCTCCTTCACATGGCGCCGGGCAGAGCCGGCCGGTAAACTCGGGAAAATTGTTCGTGGTATGAAGTGCCTTGAGCGCGTCTTTCCAGCGGCCACGATAGACCAGATCGTTCCATTCAGGGATCATGTTCACAACCGGACAGCCGGTGTTGCCCTGGCAGAAAGGCACGCCGCAATCCATGCAGCGGGCGCCCTGCATCTTGAGTTTTTCTTCGGAGATGGGCTCATACATCTCCTTCCAATCGAGCACCCGCAACTCGACCGGCTTCCGCTTCGGGCCCTCGCGGGCATATTTCATGAACCCTTTGATATCGCCCATTTTTCTCGTCGCTCGCCTTTCGCATCTCGTCGCCCGCAAACGCTTCACGCTTCACGAATGACGCTTCACGTACTATTTGTTCGTCGTGGCCGCTTTCTTCTTCCGTTCTTCCAGCACCCGCTTGTAGTCGACCGGCATCACCTTTTCGAACTTCGGCAGCATCGACTCCCAGTTATCCAGGATACGCTTCGCATTCCGGCTGCCTGTATGCATGAAATGCGACGTGATCATCTGATGTAATGTCTTCTTGTCGTCCGCCGTCTTCACTTTTTCCAGCTCCACCATGCCGAAGTTGCAGCGCGATTGGAACAGGTCCAGTTCGTTCAGCACAAACGCGACACCGCCCGACATGCCGGCTGCAAAGTTTCTTCCGGTCATGCCCAGGACGACGACCACCCCGCCGGTCATGTACTCGCAACCGTGATCGCCGGTCCCCTCGACGACCGCCCGGACGCCGCTGTTCCGCACGGCAAAACGCTCGCCCGCCATGCCGTAAAAGTATGCTTCGCCTTGCGTCGCGCCATAGAGCGAGGTGTTTCCGATGAGGATGGTGTCTTCCGGCGTATAGATCGCCTGTTTCGGTGGAAACACGATGATCTTCCCGCCGGACAATCCCTTGCCCAAATAGTCGTTGGATTCACCTTCGAGGATGAGCGTGACGCCGCGAGAGAGAAATGCGCCGAATGATTGGCCGGCGGAACCGGTGAACTTGATTGTAATGGTGTCCTCCGGCAAACCCTCAAGCCCGTATTTTTTGGCGATCCGGCTCGACATCATGGTTCCAACCGTTCGATTGATGTTCCGGATCGGCAGATCGAGCGTGACCTTTTCTCCGTTCTCCAAGGCCGACTTGCAGAGTTCGATCAACTTGTTGTCGAGCACGTCGGCCAACCCGTGATCCTGCTTCTGGACACAGTAGCGGGGAATCTCCGGCCCGACATCCGGCGCGTTCAACAGCGGGGTAAGATCCAATCCCTTAGCCTTCCAATGATTGACCGCTTTTTGGATCTTTAACTTGTCCACTCGACCGACCATCTCATTGACCCTACGGAATCCCAGCTTGGCCATGATCTGGCGCAGTTCTTCTGCGACAAAGAAAAAGAAGTTCACGATATGCTCCGGCTGCCCGGCGAACTTCTTTCTCAAGGCCGGGTCCTGCGTAGCAATACCGACGGGGCAGGTATTGAGATGGCACTTCCGCATCATGATGCAGCCTTCGACGATCAAAGGCGCGGTCGCAAATCCGAACTCTTCCGCGCCCAGCAGTGTGGCGATCGCGACATCGCGACCGGTTTTCATCTGCCCGTCGGTCTCCACCCGGATGCGGCCCCGCAAATCGTTGAGCACGAGGGTCTGATGCGTTTCGGCCAGGCCCAATTCCCAGGGGATACCCGCATACTTTATGGACGAGAGCGGAGAGGCGCCGGTGCCGCCTGAATCGCCGCTGATGAGAACCTTATCCGCGTGGGCTTTGGCTACGCCGGCAGCCACCGTGCCGACGCCCACTTCCGCCACAAGCTTGACCGACACCGCCGCGTCAGGATTGGAATTCTTCAAATCGAAAATGAGCTGCGCCAGATCCTCGATGGAATAGATGTCGTGGTGCGGCGGCGGTGAAATGAGTTGCACCCCGGGCGTCGCATAGCGGAACCGCGCAATGTTCTCATCAACCTTGTGACCAGGCAATTGGCCACCTTCACCCGGTTTGGCCCCTTGCGCCATCTTGATCTGCAATTCCCTTGCGTTCACCAGGTAGTGGCTCGTGACACCGAACCGCGCCGAGGCCACCTGCTTGATGTAGCTGTTCTTCGAATCGCCGTTCGGCAGCGGCACGAATCGGGCCGGGTCCTCCCCTCCTTCCCCGGTGTTGCTCTTGGCGCCCAGGCGGTTCATCGCGATGGCCAACGTCTCGTGCGCTTCCTTGCTGATCGAGCCGAAGGACATGGCGCCCGTAGTAAACCGCTTGACGATCTCCTTGGCCGGTTCCACTTCTTCGACGGGAATAGGGTTCGGCAGGAACTTGAACTCGAGCAGTCCGCGCAGGTTGGAGCGCCGCTGGCTCTCATCGTTCACGAGCCTGGAAAATTCGGCGAAGGTCTTCGGATCGTTGGCCCTCGTCGCGTGCTGCAACGTGTAAATCGTTTCCGGATTCCAGTTGTGATGCTCGTTCTGGATGCGATAGTGGATCTCTCCGCCGAAGTCGAGCTGGCGTATCGGCGTCGGCTCATAGGCCACGCGATGCCGCCGAAGCGTTTCTTCGCCGACCTCACGGATGCCGATCCCTTCCACCCGCGACGGCGTGCCGGTGAAGTACCGGTCGATAAGTTCGTGATTCAATCCGATGGCTTCGAAAATCTGCGCGCCGCAATAGGATTGCACCGTCGAGATGCCCATCTTCGAGAAGATCTTGAGCAGTCCCTTATTGATCGCCTTGATGAACTTGCCTTCGGCGGTCTGCGCGTCCAGTCCCTCGGGAAAGTATTTCTCGCGCTCCAGGTCTACGAGCGACTCGAATGCGAGATACGGATTCACGGCCCCCGCTCCATAGCCGATCAAACAGGCGAAGTGGTGCACATCGCGCGGTTCGCCGGTTTCTACGATGAGGCCGACTTCGGTTCTCGTACAGTCTCGTACGAGATGATGGTGGACGGACGCGATACCAAGAAGGCTCGGAATCGGCGCCCATTCTTCGTTCACCCCGCGATCGCTCAGGATCAGAAACTTATAGCCCTCTTTGATCGCACGGGACGCCTGCCGGCAAAGCTCGTCCACCGCCGCTCCGAGTCCTTCAGACCCTTCGGCCACCCTGAAGAGCATCTTGAGCGTCTTGCTCTTAAAATGCGGGTCGGCGATCTCGCGGATTTTCTGGAGCTCGGCATTGGTCAGAATCGGCTGCTTGACCCGGATGCGCCGGCAGGCCTCCGGATGTTCGTCCATGAGATTCGGCTTTGGCCCGATACTCGTCGTCAGCGACATCACCAGCTCTTCACGGATCGGATCGATCGGTGGATTGGTCACCTGAGCGAACAGTTGTTTGAAGTATTTAAAGAGCAATTGCGGCCGATCGGACAGCACCGCCAACGGCGTGTCCGTACCCATGGAAGAAGTGGTTTCCTGCCCTTCCACCACCATAGGAGTGATGACCATCTTCAACTCTTCGACGGTGTAGCTGAAGGCCAGTTGGCGCTGGCGGATCGTCGGATGGTCCGGCTGCGGGACATTGTTGGGATCGGGCAGCTCATCGAGCGAGATCCGATATTCTGTGACCCAGGATCGATACGGCTTGCGCCTCACGATCTCGGCCTTCACTTCCTCATCATCGATGAGACGCCCTTGCACCGTATCGACCATGAACATCCGGCCGGGCATGAGGCGGCCCTTCTGTCTGATCTTCCGGACGTCCATCGGCAGCACACCGGCTTCCGAAGCCAGAATCACCAAACCGTCCGTCGTCACCTGGTAGCGGCACGGGCGCAGCCCGTTACGATCGAGTGTCGCCCCGATCAGCTTGCCGTCTGTGAAGCACACCGCCGCCGGACCGTCCCATGGTTCCTGCATCGCTGCGTGATACTCGTAGAAGCCCCGCCGATCGAGATCCATCTGCGGATTCGCGACCCAGGGTTCTGGAATCAGCATCATCATCGCGTGCGGGAGAGAACGGCCGCCCATGGTCAGAAATTCTACGGCATTGTCCAGACAAGCGGAGTCGCTCTGGTCTTCGGAGACGATCGGATAGAGCTTGGCCAGATCCTGGCCGAACAATTCGGAATTGAGCCGGCCTTGTCGCGCGCGCATCCAATTGACGTTACCCTTGAGCGTATTGATCTCGCCGTTGTGGCAAATGTAGCGATACGGATGCGCGAGCGGCCAGGTGGGGAACGTGTTCGTACTGAAGCGCGAGTGCACGAGAGCAAGCGCGCTTGTGAGGCTCGTATCCTTCAAGTCCTGGTAGTACGCAGACATCTGCTCCGGGAGCAGCAGTCCTTTGTAGACGATGGTGCTGGCAGACAAGCTCGAGATGTAGAAGTAGTGCCGCCCCTGAATAGCCGATTCACGGATGGCTTTTTCTACTCGCTTGCGTATGACGTAGAGCTTGCGTTCGAACTGTCCTTCGTTGAGAATATCGCGGGCGATGAACACCTGCCGTATAAACGGCTCGGTGCTGCGCGCCACGACACCGATTGCATCGCTCTTGACCGGTACATCGCGCCAACCAAGGAGCCGGGCACCTTCCTCGCTGATCATTCTGGAAAAGAGCGCTTCACACTGTTGTCGTGCATCGGCCTGGGGAGGAAGGAACGTCATCCCGATGCCATACTCCCCGGCATTGGGCAAAGCGACCCCCACATCACCGGCTGCACGTTTAAGGAACTCGTGCGGAACCTGAACCAGAATCCCTGCACCGTCTCCCGTGCAAGGATCACAGCCCTGTGCTCCCCGGTGACTCAGACTTTCAAGGATCTGAAGCCCCTGTTGAACAATGGTATGGGATTTCTGACCCTTAATGTTGACGACAAAACCGATCCCGCAGGAGTCTTTTTCCTGTTCAGGGTTGTAGAGGCCTTGCTTCGATGGAAGCCCGGGGACGCTCATTGCTTGTATCTCGTTAAAAATGTAGGCGTTTACGCTACTGGACGGAGGCTATGCCAGAGAGCCGATCGGGATGGATAACCCCCTCACTCACAAGGCAAATTTCACGTGTATCCACTCGGCTCACCTTAATGGAAGCACGATTCTTCTGTCAAGGTTATCCCTCGTACAGATAGGCCATGCGAGCACGCCCCGTGAGGGTGTGGTTGGCTTGACTTTGCTTCCCCTCTGCCCTACCATCCGCCGCATGCCACAAAGCCCAATCACCCCCACTATCAACAGCATGGCGGACGTCTGGGAGGCGTATCGCGATGAACTGGAGGGGATGGAGCGCCAGGCCCGGGCGAATCTCGATTCCAGTGTAGCACTCGTCAATACCGTCGCCGCCCACATCCTGAACAGCGGCGGAAAACGAATTCGACCTTTTCTCCTAGTACTCTCCGCCCGTCTTTGCGGCTATGCCGGTCGCGACCATCACCAACTCGCCAGTCTCGTGGAGTTCATTCATACTGCGTCCCTCCTTCACGACGATGTCATCGACGATGCCGACATTCGTCGGGGTCGACGAAGCGCCAGAAAAGTCTGGGGCAATCAGATCAGTATCCTCGTCGGCGACTATCTCTACTCCAAAGCCTTTTGCCAGGTCGTCGATTTCCGGAACCACGGAATTAACGACGTGCTCGGCGAAGCCTGCAAGAAGATGGCGGAAGGCGAAGTGCTTCAGCTCTATTACAACGGCAACCCCGAAATGTCAGAGGCGGAGTATCTGAAAATTGTGGAATGTAAAACAGCCGGTCTGATTGCCGCCGCCTGCCGCATGGGCGCCATTCTCGCGGATGCTCCGGAAGCCCAGCAGGAAGCCCTCTTCTTGTTCGGCAGAAATCTAGGCATTGCCTTCCAGGTGGCAGACGACACACTTGACTACACGGCCAACGGCGATCACCTGGGCAAAACGCTGGGACAGGACCTCCGCCAAGGCAAGGCCACGCTGCCGCTGCTCCATCTGCTGCATCATTGTTCAGAACAGGACCGGCAGATGATTGTCGACCGCATGGAATCCAGGACTCTGACAGATGAAGACCTCGGGCGGTTCATTCGCCTGATGGAGGAATTGGGCTCGATTACCTATGCCATGGATTGCGCACGATCCTACATCGCCGCAGCCAAACGAGATCTCAATCGGTTCGAAGACAGTACGGCCAAACGAGCTCTCTCGGTGGCTGCAGATTATATGATCACCCGCGATCGATAGCCTTTCTCCCCGCGTGTTCCATGGCCCGACCATGGAAACGGCATCGCGCAGGAAGAAAGGATCCACCCTTCATATCTTGGTTGCATCCGAGGTTACGGAAAGCTATTGCCTCGATCCTGGAATTCAATGGTTCGTACGACTGGAACAGGTCTGGTTTGTCTGTCTGGTCTCTCCGAGAACAGCCAAACAGGCGTGCAGATCAAACAGATTAACTAAACAAGTGCGGCCGGCTGGATTGTTCAACATTCTGTCGCCGCCTTGAAACACTTTTCAGCAAAGGATTCATCATGGCCAAAATCATTCCGTTTCATGGTACACGGTACGACACGACGGTTGTCGAAGAGATCAAACAGGTCGTAGCGCCACCCTACGATATTATTGATACAGCCGGTCAGAATGCCCTATACGATCGCCATCCCCGGAACATTATCCGGCTCGAATTGGGGCTCGATGAATCAGGCGATGGTCCGACTCACAATCGATACACCCGCGCCGCTTCGACCCTTCGTGATTGGCTCAAGACCGGGACGTTGAAACGTGACGCACAGCCGACCCTCTACTATCATACGATCGAATACACACCGCCGCATGCCCCGCCCGGCTCACCGACAAAAACCCTCAAGGGCTTTCTCTCCACCGTTAAACTGGAAGCGCTCGACTCCGGCCGCATCTACCCGCACGAGAATACGCGTTCGGCCGCCAAGACTGATCGGCTGAATTTGCTCGAAACCTGCAAGGCGAACCTCAGTCCTATTTGGTCGCTTTACTCCGACCCGCAAGGAACAGTGATGGGACTGTTGGAACGAGAGGCTAAGGGGAAACAGGCCTTGATCGACTTTCCCGACGACGTGGGATTTCGTCAGCGACTCTGGGCTGTGACGGATCCGGCCGTGCTGGGGAACATCGTCGACGCGATGCGCAGCATGCCATTGTTTATCGCAGACGGCCATCATCGTTACGAGACCGCCTTGAACTATCAGAAACTCCGCGGGCAGCAGGCCGGGTCGCGGGCCGATCTGCACGCATACGACGCGGTGCTGATGTTGTTAACCGCCCTCGAAGACCCGGGCTTAACCGTACTCCCGACGCATCGGGTCACGACTACCGCTCTACCTCCGTATGATCGTGTACGCTCATTGCTGAATGCGGCGTTCGACCTGCAGGAATTTCCGTTCACTCCAGCCACGCAGGCAGCAACCCGCGCGACATTTCTCGAAGCGATGCGAACGACCGGGCGAACCGCGCCGGTGTTCGGACTCTCGTTGAAAGGAGACAGCCGTTTTGCCTTGTTGATCCTCAAACCGGCCCGTCGTCCGTCCGCAGCCGCCTCTCCGCGCACCAGACTCGATGTGTCACTGCTTCAACAACTCGTCGTGACGACCCTCTGCCCTTCGCAAGAGGAACAGGAGGCTATCCTCTATACCAAGGACGACCATGAAGCTCTTGATTGGGTCGTGAAGGGAACCGCAACCGGTGCCCTGCTGCTCAATGCGACGAAGGTCAACGAAGTGCACGCTGTCGCCACGGCCGGCGAACGCATGCCCCACAAGTCGACCTACTTCTTCCCGAAACCGCTGACGGGACTCGTGATAAACGTCATGGAGTAGAAGCGGAAAGGCGCCCACGTTGGTCCTGTGCTCCCGAAACGCGCGCCGTCAGAACCATCCACACTCTTCCACGAATAGTGAGGCAAGATGAACGCTAAAATTCTGATCGTTGATGATGACCCTGATATTGCCACGATGCTGGAGGATCGTCTGCAAGCGTCCGATTACGGAACGGTGATCGCACACGACGGGATAGAGGCGCTCGAACTGGTTGAACAGGAAGCCCCTCATCTCATGTTGCTCGATTTGGATATGCCTCGTCTGGCCGGACTTGACGTTCTTAAACGACTCCCGAAAGTCAGGCCGGCCGAAGATCTTCCGGTGATCGTCATGACAGCCCATGCGTCGATCGATGCCGCCGTCGAGGCGATGAAAACCGGAGCCTATGATTTTCTGACCAAGCCGCTCGATAAAGATCACCTGCTCCTCGTCATCGACAAAGCCTTAGAGCGGGACAGCCTTAAACGACAGGTGGCCTGTCTCAAGTCCGAAGTCGACCGCCGCTATGCTTCGATCGTGGGCATGAGCGCAAAGATCCGTGCAGTGATGGAGTCGGCGCAACGCGCCGCGAACTCCGACGCCGGCGTGTTACTGCTCGGCGAAAGCGGCACGGGCAAGGAACTCTTCGCCCGTTCCATCCACCAGTGGAGTCGGCGTCAGGCAATGCCGCTGGTGGTCATCAACTGTGTCGCCCTCACGGAAACGCTGCTCGAGAACGAACTCTTCGGACATGAACGCGGCGCCTTCACCGGCGCAGACCGTCTGCACAAGGGCAAACTGGAGATGGCGGATGGAGGCACGATCTTTTTGGACGAGATTGGAGACATGTCCCTCTCGCTGCAAGCCAAGCTGCTGCGTGTGCTCCAGGACAGAGAATTCCATCGGGTCGGCGGCACCCGTCTCGTGTCGGTCAATATTCGGGTCATTGCCGCGACAAACAAGGAGCTCCGACAAGCTGTGAAGTCCGGTGAGTTTCGCGAGGATCTCTTTTTCCGCTTGAACGTCATCAGTCTGACCCTCCCTCCACTCCGCGAGCGGTCTGACGATCTCCCTGCCCTGGCCAAGTATTTCTTGAACCGGCATGCCAGAGACGCGAAACGCCCCGGTATGATGTTCAGCCCCACCGCCATGGAAGCTATGCGACGGTACCATTGGCCTGGAAATATTCGCGAATTGGAAAACGTCGTTGCACGGGCCGTCGTCTTGAACCAGTCGGACACCATCGAAGCGGATATGCTGTCGTTGGATGCCACGGGCCGCACCTCGCCGGGGGAACACCTCTCCTATCTTTCACTCCCGTACCATGAGTCGATGGAAGAACACAGCCGCTATATCATCGCGCGAGCCATAGAAGAAGCGGACGGCAATCAGACGAGAGCGGCAGACCGCCTGAAGCTCCAGCGCACCTATCTAGCCCGCTTGATCAAACAACAAAGAATGAGAGAGGGGCTGGATTAGCTCAATAGGCATCGAAAGAGTACTGTGGCACCTTCGATCTGTAATGTTTCACGGGCGTAACACAACAATAGACCTTCTTGCAGGATGCTCAAAAAGCCTGTCCAGCAAGGCAGCAGTCGAGTCGAAACCGGAGGCGTACCCTCTGGGGTATGTTGAGGATTTCGATGAGTCGAGAACGACGCTGGCGGGCTTTTTCAGCGTCCTGCTATACGGGTAGCTGTCTTGTCGCCAAGGTGATCCGACCGGCTGATGCATCGTGCTCGGCCTGCGCATATCGTTCCGGTGTCCCGATGTCCGACCAGTAGCCGTCATAGTCGTACCCGAGAACCGTTTCACCCCGTTCGATCGCCGCTATATAGGGTTCGATGATCGTCGAGGCCACGCCCTTCGGAACATCCCGCAGAAGCCGTGTACGGAACACATGAATCCCGGCAAACATGCGGGGCTGAGTCGGCGCCTGATAGGCGTGTCCGCGGCCGATGATCCGCACAATGCGGTTGTCCGAATCCATTTCCACAAGACCCCACCGTATCGCTTCGGGATCTTTGCGCAAAACCAGCGTGGCCATAGCATTGCGCTGCTGGTGAAATGCGCATAACGCCTCAAGATCAAGATCTACAAGCGTATCGCCGTTGAGCACCAACACCGACTCACCGGAAAAATGCTGCTCTGCCTGTTTAAGGCCTCCCCCCGTACCCAAAATCACAGGTTCACGCGAATAGATGATGCGCAGTCCGTACCGCGATCCGTCGCCCAGCGCCTGTTCGATCATCGGTCCGAGATGATGCAGATTGATCACAACGTCCTGGAATCCGTGTCGCTTCAGGAGCAAGAGATTCCACACAATCAGCGGCGTGCCTGAGATGGGAAGGAGCGGCTTTGGAATTGTGTTCGTGAGCGGCCTCAGGCGAGTTCCCAGGCCTGCTGCGAGGATCATGGCTCTCATATAGAAGTGCTGAGTGCTGAGTGCTGAGTGCTGAGTTGAAATTCAGAAGTCATCGTTCAATGCTCAACCTTTGCTACTGCCATTCCGGGACGTAACGGGTGAGATGCTTTCTGAGCACATCTAACTCGGGATACTTCTGGAGGTTGCGTTTGACATACTTCATGACACGCGGGATATCGGCCAGGAACTTGGGATTGCCCTTCACGCGATCGATGTAGACAAATCGCCCTGCCGCTTTGAGGTTGCGCTGGACGCTCGTGAAATCGAACAGCCGACGGAAGGCCTCCCGGTTGGCCCACCCTACCCGATGCATTGCCAAGCCGTTGAGAAAGCGGTCGATCAAGCGGTCGATCAGCGCCTCGTCGAGTTCGATATAGGCGTCGCGCAGCAGCGAGGCGAGATCGTACGTCGCCGGTCCCATCAAGGCGTCTTGAAAATCGATGACCCCGAGCCGTTCGCCATCGACCATCAAATTACGCGAGTGATAGTCACGATGGACAAAGACGCGGGGTTGATCGGCGAGCCACGCGGCGATCTTTTCGAATTCGCCCCGGACGGGCAGATAATCGTCGGCGCACATCGGTTTCGCCTGCCTTGCGACGACTCCGTACTCCAGAAAGTGGTCGAACTCCCACATGAGGAGCGGCACATCGAACTTCCGGTGGAACGCGAGACAGTGCAGATCTGGCGAGGTGCCCTTCACTTGCATGCACAGCAGGACATCGACGGCCTGCGCGTAGCGCGCCTCCGCCTCTGCGGCGCTTGCCTCACGACAGGCCTCAGCCAGTGTGAGGTCTCCAAAATCTTCAAGATAGAGCAGTCCTGCCGCCTGATCGTAGTGATAGAGGCGCGGAACGGAGACCCCGGCTTTGGATAAATGGGAGAGGATGTTCAGAAACGGCAACTCGATGATCTGATGAGCTACGTCGCTGACGGCCTCTTCTGATTGCTTGAATGCCTCAGGTTCGGCCAACTGCATGAGAATCACCGAACGAACAGCACCACCGGTCAACTCGATGCGAAAATACCGGCGGTTGGAAGCATCGCCCGCTAAGGGAGTGAGTGCCTTGAATTGTCCTTTAAAGGGAAGCACCGTTTCGACTGTGGCAGCCACAAGGCCATGATCGGGCAAGGCTAATGGTTCTTTTGGCGCGGCAGGATTCACAGCAGCCATAGGCTGCGCATTATACTGATGCGAGGAAACCTTGTCACTCCGAGGGTGGGTGAGAAGAGGCCAGGGGCCCTTCCTGCTCGCAGAACGCGCACGATGGGAATGTGCTCGTTCGATGCGCGCAATAAAGGGCACCCTTGGCCCCTCCTCTGGGAAAAGGCAGGGAGAAAAATTGGAATGATCTCGCGCAACGTGCGGCATCAGAATGCCCTCGCCTGGGCTGATGGCACGTCCCGGCCTACCAGTGGGTGGGCGGGTGAGAAAGTTGCGTGCAATAGAAGATCGATCAGCTCCCATCCTTGAAGAGATGATAAGCAAGATCGGTGGGACCATTAGTAACCTCGCTCGACGGCGGCACTTTGACCAACATGGGTGCACGTCCTGGAAAGAAAATGCGAGCGAGCTTGGAAGGATCTATTGGATGGTTGGCGGCTGCTGAATGCGCGCGGAAAGAAGCAAGCGATCCAGTCGTGTCAGAACATTTCCTAGCTTAGCGGGGCGCGTTTGCGGCATAGCTGGACTAACTGCTGCTGCACGGCGGGACGCACCTTGCTGAATGCGAGGCCGAACTCTTCGCTGCGGGCCCAGCGAACCGTTGCCGCATCGATAATGAAAGGGTTGCCTTCATCTTCGGGAAACACACATACCTCCAGATCGGCTCCCACTTGAACTGCAACGGAACTTGCGATGCGACACCCTCCAGGCGACATGTCTTTCAACTCTCCGTCACCGGCTACCATTGGACTCTTCGATGAGAAGTGGCTTCGGAATTGAATAGAAACGCGAGGGTGCTCTCGATTCTCTTTCTTGCCATTTCGTAGACCGATAGGCATCTTCTGACCTCCTCACCCGGCGACCGAATAATCGTCGAGCGAATGTGAGGGCGAGATCTTCTCGTTCAGTTCATTTCAGAAAGTTTCCTCTTACATGTCTATCTGACACCAGATGACCGGATACTACCAGAAAAGGTTTATTTTCGAACAGGTGCAAGAAGAAGGGACCTTGGCCACTTCTCCTAGGAAAGATGGAGAGAATTACCTCGTCGCGCTTGCCCCACTTGCTCCGCACCATAGGTCCAGATCTTTACTTATTATCCATTGAAAGATGCATTTTGACCCGCCCATCTTTCTTGGTATCGATGAGGTACACTCTGATCGCCGAACTACTTCCAGGTTTACTTGCGAAAAACTTGTCTGTCTTCGTATAGAACTCCGCGTCAGTGTCTTCATCAAGATCCGTTCCGATCCAACCGTCAGGTACGCTCTTGCGCAATCGATTGACGATATCTCCTACCGCCTCGTCGGCTTCTGACCTGTTATCAAATTTGAAGATGCAACTCCACCTGGCTCCGCTACGGTCGTCTTTGTCCTTTACCAGACACTGCTTGGAGCCGGAAAAGGTCACGCTTGACCGCCATGTCGTACCGGTATCGGCATCGACAGCTTTATGCCCGGTCCGTAACGATTTGAAGTCACCGGAAGAAGCCGCTACGACAGCCTGCGTCACTTCACGGTCGTCTCTCACGACGGAGCCACCTGCGACTTGATGGTTGTCAGACGGGCAGCCATGGCCCTTGCACGTAATCCGGTAGATCGTCTGCGTCCATTTGAGTTTTGAACGGAATTTCTCAAAACGGATCTCGTATTGGCCATCGTTTGCTCCTGTTACGCTTGCGCCTGGATAGGGATTGCCTATCCACATGAATCTGTCGTCTTCGAAGGGGAAAGGGTCGTTCACGGTGAGCTTCAGATCGCCGGAGCTATCGTCATAGCCGACTATGAGTGCCATGTGTTGGGGAATTTCATCGACTTTAAATCCACTCGGTGAAACTCCAGCGATAATGGGGCGGCCATGATTCAACTCGTCTTTGACTTCCGCCTCGGAAAGAGTTCCCATCTTCGATTGGACAGTCAGCGCGATCTCTCCTGCCGTTCTGTCCTGTGTGGCCATGACAGGATACTGTTGAAGCATGTTGACCACGACGGTCTCATCCACGGCAGAGATATCGCATTGGGTACAATCCGGCAAGCCCGCGCATGGCGTTCTCCCCTGCGCGATGCCACACTGATAGTCTGTAGGATGAACCGCAGGAACGTAATAGTATTTGAAGACCATCTCTCCAACGGCTGCCCAACACCAACTGGGGCGTTCCTGAAATACCGGCGGAATATGTAATTGAACCTCCGCTCCCTTGGCCGGGCTGACCGATGTCAGTAGAACAACAAACAGCCCGACTCCGAGTATTGCCATTCTATTTCTCACCGGCTTCCCCTCCTTCATTCTCACTGTTTCTTGAGCGAGTCCTGAGTTCTGTCCTCTATCCACTCACAGGCGACAGTGCGCGGCATTCTTTGCGGCCTTCCTTAAACGACCACCCTTCTCTAGGGGAATTTTCCATTCTTGGGAGATTGCAGCATCTCAGAATCCTGCCACTCCTTACCACTCATCTGTGCCCACATGTCATGTACGATTCGTCGCTCGAAACCAAACCAGGCCGGTTTGTCGCGCAGGCTCTTCAGATACTCCATATCGGCATCCTTCAGAGCCTTTGGGCGGGGTTTAGCAGCAAGCAGTTGGCTGACAGCTTCACGCTCCTTCGGCGAAGGTCGCACCATTTGTGGGCCTTCAGGAGCTCGTCCTTGCCCCGATGCCTGGCTCCTCTGGGTCAATTGGACCCGAATAGGCATAGCATCCTCTGCGTGCAATACCTCCACGGCTGCCGTAACCAAAACCGCGATTGCCAAGAATAGAAAAGCCGCAACCTGCACGCGTATCATAAAATTGGTCCCCCGCCGCGAGCAGGTAGACGCGCGTCCTCCCCGTGCCACCCCTGTTCCGCGAATAAATACCACCAGTAGAACGCCGCTGATGTCAAGGGTTGACCCATCGGCAGGGATCGCTGCCCGCCAATTCCGCCGGTCTCGCCCGTCGTGCGACGCGTCAACGCGGCTTGATAGATCGCCAACTGATCGCTCCGATAGTTGCACCGATGGTATCGGCCAGCCAATCTTGCCAACTGGCTTCGCGGAGAGGGACGAACGCTTGATGCAACTCATCCGTGATGCCGAACACCGACGCTGTCACGATCGCCAACACAACCGCCTGCCGGGCGACAGTCGGCCCCGCTGCCCGGCGAAACGTCCGGTAGCAGAGAATGGCCAGGATGCCATACGCCACCGCGTGCAAGACTTTATCGCTGAAGTCTTCAATTAAGAACGAGGGCAGGTGTTCTTCCGGGTGGGACTGAGAGGACAAGTAAAATATCGCGGCGGCATACAAAAGTACCGGTGCCCAGTACAAGAACAGCTGAACTGTTGCGCCTTGCCGAGCTATGCTATCCATTGATATCCTCTCGCTACATCGCTAGCCCTATGCCATACTTATAACCAAGAGGTTGCGGAAAGACCACATAATCACGCAAGACTTTGTGTAAAAGCGAGTTTTTCAGTCTCTAACGAACACATTAGGCCATGAAAACTGCCTCTATCTGCTTTCTCTGGCATATGCATCAACCCTATTACACGGATCCGGTCGCGGGGTCCGCCAGTATGCCCTGGGTGCGCCTCCATGCTACAAAGGCCTACTACGACATGGCCTATGGGCTGGAGAAGTTTCCCTTGATGAAAGCCACCTTTAACTTCACGCCTTCGCTCCTGCGACAGTTGCAAGAGATCGGATCGGGAACGGTGCGAGATCTCTTTTTCGAACACGCACAGCGACCTGCAGCAGACCTTCGACCGGAAGAGAAGGCTTTTCTTGTCCGGCATTTTTTCTCCGCAAACTGGGCCACGATGGTGCGTCCCTACCCCCGCTACCATGAATTGCTCGTGAAACGCGGTACCGATGTCATTGGTCGCGACCTGGAGCAGATTGCACAGCAGTTTTCCGCGCAGGATCTGCGAGACTTGCAGACCTGGCATAACCTGGCCTGGTTCGGCTATGGCACAGTTAATCGCAATCCTCGCATAGCCGGGCTGCGCGCGAAAAACCGGGGCTTTACGGAAGAAGAAAAGCAGGAGGTGCTGGCCCTACAGCTTGCCGCCGTGCGTGATATTGTCCCGATGTATCGCAGGTTGATGGAACAGGAACAAATCGAGCTCACGACCACACCCTTCTTTCATCCAATCCTGCCACTTGTAATCGATACGGACTTTACTCGACGCGCCAGACCGGATCTTCCGCTTCCATCCAGATTTCATGCACCTGAGGATGCGGAGGCACAGTTGCAACGCGCCGTCGAGTTCCATACCGCCACATTTGGCCGCCCCCCCGTAGGGCTCTGGCCGTCGGAAGGCTCCGTCTGTCCGGAACTGATTCCGATATTGCCCAAGGTTGGACTGCGTTGGCTGGCAACCGACGAAGGTATTCTCGCGCGCTCCTTCGACGCGGCACAGCAACCGTGGCAGCGCTACCAGGATCTCTACCAGCCTTACCGAGTCGGACCGGAGACCCAGGATGTCACGATGCTGTTTCGAGATCGCGAGATTTCTGATGCCTTCGGGTTCGTCTACCATAAAACCACTCCCGAAATGGCAGCCGAAGATGTGCTTCGCCGACTACGCCATATCATTCACGATACGCCGCAGGACCAGGTTACCATTGCCATTGCGCTCGACGGGGAAAATCCATGGGAGCACTATCACGAGGGCGGTGAGCAGTTTCTTTCGTTCCTCTACAAGGCCTGCTCGACCGGCGCGCTCGATAGCGATGCCATTCGCACAAAAACCGCGAGGATCTCTGAAGCGCTTCAAACCGCCCCGGCTGTTCGACGGATCAGCCACCTCCACTCGGGGTCATGGATCAACCAGGACTATAAGATCTGGATCGGTCACCAGGAAGACAATCGGGGCTGGGACCTGCTCAGCCAGACTCGATCTCACCTTGCCGAGATTTCTGCCACGCTCCCAGCGGAACGGTTGCAAGCCGCATGGGACGAACTCTATGCCGCTGAAGGCAGCGACTGGTTCTGGTGGTATGGCGACGACTTCGACAGCGACTACAAAGAGGAATTCGATCGGCTCTTTAGGACCCACCTTCGGAACGTCTGGACAATCTCGGGCTCAGCACCACCGGATATCTTGAATCAGCCAATCAGTAGTCATCGCGGTCTACCGGAAGGAGACCTCTCAACCGCGCCTCATGCCTTGCTGAACCCCTCCCTCGATGGTCTCGTGACCGACTTTTTCGAGTGGCGTGGAGCAGGGAAGATCAAGACTCAGCCTCCGCTCGGCGCAATGTGGAAAGCCGAAGGGATATTCACCGAAATTCAATTCGGTTGGAGTCTGGACCAATTGTATCTCAGGCTCGACCCGGACGGACAATTGCAGCCGCGCCAGGCAGGACTGGTGGTCGAGCTGCATCTACAGACGACCGAGCGTCTCTATCGCCTGTCGTTTTCACTCGATTCGCCGGGGCCAGATCAGTTTCTGCTCGTGCAGAAGCTGGCGGGCGGAGACTGGAACGAGATCGGATCCTACCAATCAATCTGTCATCGAAAGATTGTCGAATTGAGTATCCCATTCAAGGACTTACAGCTCACAGCCGGACAGGAACTTCGCATGACGCTCGTGGTGCTGGAGCATGATTTGGAAGTCGCGCGCTATCCCCACCACAAGCCTGCAACAATTCTGGTTCCAGGTCCGGAGTTCGAAGCGGATTTATGGCGTGTTTGACGAAGCCCGTAAAACGTGAAACGAAACTGAGAAGGAACAAGGATCGTCTTTTTGCATCCGACACGTTACGGTTTACCTTTTACGTTTCACGGTTAACGGAGGGAGAATGCCCGATTTAAGACGTGATCCGGTTGTCGGTCGTTGGGTGATCATTACAACGGAACGGCGAGGTCGACCTCACGACTTCATTCCTGTGCAAACGTCTCGACCATTGGCTGCAACTCTCTGCCCCTTTTGTCCGGGTCAGGAGCGACTGACGCCGAAAGAAATCATGGCCTACCGTCCACAGCCGGTGGAGCCCAATAGTCCGAACTGGACCGTGCGTGTCGTGCCGAACAAGTTTCCCGCGCTTCAGGTCGAAGGCAACCTCGACCGTCAAGGTCTCGGCCTCTACGATCACATGAACGGGATCGGCGCACACGAAGTCATCATCGAAACCACCAGCCACACCGACAGCCTGGCGGACATGCCGACAAAACGGATCGAAGACGTGCTGTGGGCCTATCGCGATCGCATGATTGATCTGAAGAAAGACGTCCGGTTCCGATATATCCTGGTGTTCAAGAACCACGGGGCGTCAGCCGGCGCAACACTGGAGCATAGCCACTCGCAACTCATCGCCCTCCCGATCATCCCCACCAACGTGGTGGAGGAAATCGACGGGTGCCGGGCTCATTATGAACAGAAGGAACGCTGCATCTATTGTGATATTCTCCGGCAGGACCTTTCAGAAGGCGATCGGGTCGTGGCAGAAAATCCCGAGTTCCTCTGCGTCACCCCGTATGCCCCGCGCTTTCCCTTTGAAATGTGGATTCTCCCTAAACGCCATGCCGGCTACTTCGAGGAGAGCCAGAAAATACAATTCGAATTCCTCGCTCCCATTCTCTCAGAAGCGCTTCGCCGGATGGACAAGGTTCTCGCTAAGCCGTCCTACAACTTCATCCTTCATAGTTCTCCTCTCCACGAAAAGACCGGAGACTTCTACCATTGGCACATCGAAATCATTCCGAAACTGACCCAAGTGGCCGGCTTCGAATGGGGCACAGGGTTCTACATCAATCCCGTAGCGCCGGAAGAATCGGCGAAGTTTCTGCGGGAGGCGGCGATCTAACGTCATCCGGTGTCCGCCTTCACCTTGCAGCTCCGAAATGGTTCAGAGTCAGAACTGATGGCTGACGGCTCATTGCTTTCTTGCAATCCTGCCAACTCCAGCCTTATCATCCGCTCATGCAAGTCCAACTGAGTCATCCGGCCAGAACGGTCGAGGTGAGAGGGCCCAAAAAGGTCAAGGACCTCCTGCGCGAGTTGAATCTCGTCGTCGAAGCGCACCTGGTGATCAAAGGCGACGACCTGGTCACCGAAGACGAGATGCTCTACGACGGTGATCAAATCGAAATCCGACCGGTGATTTCCGGCGGCTCCCCACGTTTCACGATTCACGTTTCACGATTCACGAGCTAAGAATGAATTGCACCAAATGCAAAACCAAAGCGGTCATCGACCTCCCGCGACACAATGCGGCCTTCTGCAAGGGCTGCTTCAACGGCTTCGTCCACGATCAGGTTGCGCGGGCAATCAAGTCTGAGAAGATGTTCAAAAAAGAGGAGCGAATTCTCGTTGCGGTGTCAGGCGGAAAGGACAGCCTGGCGCTCTGGGACATTCTGCTCAAGCTGGGCTACTGCGCCAACGCGCTTTATGTGAATCTCGGGATCGCGGACTATTCCGAGCAATCGCATGCCAAGGTGGCAAAATTCGCGGAAACGGTCGCCGCCTCCCATGGAGCCACGTTGCATATCCATAGGGTCGAACAGGAGGCCGGAGCTGGAATCCAGGAATTGGCTCAGCTTGTTCATCGGCCGACCTGTTCCACTTGTGGAACGATCAAACGCTACCAATTCAATCGCGTGGCCATCGAGGAGCACTATGATGTGATGGCCACTGGCCACAATCTCGACGACGAGGCGGCCCGGTTGTTGGGCAATGTCCTGCACTGGCAGGAGGAATATCTGAATAAGCAAACCCCGTCTCTGCCTGCATCGGTAGAAGGGTTTTCCAAGAAGGTGAAACCCCTCTATCGTCTGTCTGAACGCGAACTTGCGGCCTATGCGGTGTTAAACCGAATCGATTACATCGTCGAGGAATGTCCATTGGCTAAAGGAGCTCGTACACTGCTTTACAAAGACGTGCTGAACCGGTTGGAGACGGAATCGCCCGGCACCAAGCAGGCATTCTATTGGGGCTTTCTCGACAAACAGCGTAAGCCGGGAATGCCTCCCACCACGATGGCTGAAAGAGACCAGGCAGCGTTGCATCCCTGTTCCGTCTGCGGTCAACCCACCACTGGCGAAGTCTGCTCCTACTGCAAAATGATGGCGAGGGCCAAGGTGCTTGCCCCTCGTTAGACCGCCGCTGACCCCTTGCAAAGCCTGTATCGACCCCGTAAGCTGCAACGGAAAAGTGCTGAGAGTTGAGTCCTGAGCGAGAGCAACCTCCAGCAGTCAATGGCGACCACACAACGCGACTACTACCAGATTCTCGGTATTCCCAAGTCGGCCTCGGCGGATGAGATTAAGAAGGCCTATCGTCGCCTCGCACGCCAAGTTCACCCCGATCTTCATAGCGGTTCCAAGAAATCCGAGATGGAGAAGAAGTTCAAGGAGTTGAACGCAGCGCACGAAGTGCTGAGCGATCCGGACAAACGGAAAAAATACGATCAGTATGGAGCCAGCTGGGAGCAGGCCGAAGCATACGAACAGGCACGCAGACAGGCCGACACCCGCTGGGGAAGCGGCCCGGAAACGTCTTTCGGCGGAGAAAGCTTTTCCGACATCTTCGAAAATCTGTTCAAAGGACGCGACCGAGCCGGCAAGGGTCGTGGATTTGCGATGCAGGGCGAGGACGTTGAAACCGAAGTGCAACTGACACTGGCCGAGGTGTTCACCGGCGTGACGAAGCGGATGACCTTGCAAGAGCCGGTATCTTGTTCTCCCTGCCACGGAAGCGGAGTTTTTCGTGGACGAACCTGTCCCGCCTGTCGAGGGCAGGGTGCAACGCTGCAACCCAACACGATCGAAGTACGAATTCCCGCCGGAGTGCAGGACGGGACGAGGGTCCGAGTGGCCGGTAAGGGGCAGGCCGGCACCAACGGCGGCAGATCCGGCGATTTGTACTTGCGCGTGACGATCGCTCCGGACCAGGTTTTTCGCCGTCAGGGGAGCGACATTCACGTCTCACTCCCCGTCTTTCCGTGGGAAGCGGCCTTAGGCGCCGAGGTAATGGCTCCGACGCTCATGGAGCCAGTTCGGGTAAAGGTTCCGCCGGGAAGTCGGGCCGGCAGTAAGCTTCGACTGAAGGGCAAAGGCCTCCCCGCGGCGGTCGACGGCCACGGCGATCTCTTCCTGACAATCGAGATCGTGATGCCGCCGTCATCAACCGACGAAGAGCACACACTCTACGACAAGCTCAGGGCCATCCCGCATCCAGACCCTCGTGCCGAACTCTTCGCCCAGGCCCGACGTCGATCGTCCTCCTGATTGCACTTCACCCTGCTGTTTTCCCAACACCTATACTGGCGTGACCGTGACCGCAATGGTTACGACTGCGTGGTCTCCCGAATGCGCACACTGCTCGCGAGTTCGTGGAGTTGTCTTGTTGGCTTGCGTTGTGTTGATCGATCTGGCAAGCTACGTGAACTTATGAACACAATTGTGGCTGGCGTGCGCCGGTGGCTTGTCGTGAGATACCTACGCGGTATAGATTGATGTTCAATGGAATACGGACGCGCAGGGAGTACTGACACGTTCAACTTCGTGGAGACAGGCATCTTCATTCGGTTCAACCTAAGGAGGCACGTATGAAGCAGGGAACACGAACCATTGCGACGCTGGGCATCGCATCGGTATTCGCGCTGACCGTTGGGATGTCTACAGTCTGGGCAAACGAGCCTGGGTACTACGGCAAGGGAGGGCACGGAGGCGGCATGTACGGGTCGATGGGCAGACACGGATCGAGCATGATGCACAACAGCACCGGCCAACTGATCCGGCATCTGCTCAAGCACGAACAAGACATCGGACTCACCGCGGAGCAAGTCGCAAAGCTCAAAGAGATGCAACTGAGCCTGGACAAGGTCCGAATTAAAACCGAGGCCGACATCCAGGTGGCGGAGCGAGAATTGAGAGCTTTGATTGATGAGGAGAAGTTCGATATCGAAACGGTCGAAGCCAAGTTGAAACAGAGCGCGGATCTGCAGGTCGGCTTACGCATGACCTCCATCAAGGCCCGTAAGGACGTATATGCCCTGTTGACTCCTGAGCAGCGTGCCAAAGAAAAGACCGAGCATGACAAGGTGCTGCAGCAGCACAAGGATGCCGGCAAGGGTTACAACCCTCACGGCGGCCCCATGAAGGACAATCCGCATAATAAGGGTGGCGCGCTGCACAACATGCGCCTCCCTCAAGCATGAACGTGCGGTAGATTTTTCGCTCAATACCAACATGAAACTCCCTAGCCGTGATTTGCTGGCCGGCCCCGATCGGGCTCCAGCTCGCGCCATGATGAAAGCCGTCGGATTTACCGACGAAGACCTGTCGCGCCCGATCATCGGCGTTGCCAATACCTGGATCGAAGTCATGCCTTGCAACTTCCACCTGCGCCGACTGTCGGAGCGGGTGAAAGCCGGCATCCGAGCTGCGGGCGGCACCCCCATCGAGTACAACACGATCGCGGTGTCGGATGGTATTTCGATGGGCACCGAGGGGATGAAGGCTTCGCTCGTCAGTCGGGAAGTGATTGCCGATTCGATCGAGCTCGTGGCTCGTGGACACCTATTCGACGGTGTGGTGGCATTGTCCGGCTGCGACAAAACAATCCCAGGAACCGTGATGGCCCTTGCCCGTCTGAACCTGCCGTCGGTGATGCTCTACGGCGGATCGATCCTGCCGGGCCAGTTCCAAGGGCACGACGTGACTATCCAAGATGTGTTTGAAGCAGTCGGCAAGCATGCCTCCGGCAAGATGACCCAAGCGGAACTCAAAGATCTCGAAGACCATGCCTGCCCGGGCCCCGGCGCCTGCGGAGGCCAGTTCACGGCCAACACGATGGCCATCGCGTTCGAGTTCCTCGGCATTTCGCCGATGGGACGGAACGGAGTGCCGGCCATGGATCAGCGGAAGGACGACGTGGCCTTCGAATGCGGAAAAATGGTCATGGACCTTCTGAAGCGGGACATCCGGCCCCGGCAAATCATCACGCGGAAGTCGCTTGAAAATGCCATCGCTGCAGTCGCAACGACCGGTGGTTCGACGAATGCCGTGCTGCATCTGCTTGCCATCGCGCGCGAAGCAGATATCACGCTGAGCATAGACGACTTCGACAAGATCAATCGAAAGGTCCCGTTGCTCGCTGACTTAAAGCCCGGTGGCCGATATACAGCGTCGGATCTCTACGCGGCCGGAGGGACCACGCTGGTCGCCAAACGCCTACTCGAAGCCGGTATCTTGCACGCCGGCCAACCGACAGTGACCGGTCGGACGATCGGGGAAGAGGCCAAGGGTGCCAAGGAAACATCCGGCCAGCCAGTCCTCAGACCACTGTCGAATCCGATCAAGCAGACCGGCGGGCTGGTGATATTAAGAGGAAATCTTGCTCCGGAGGGCTGTGTCGTGAAAGTGGCAGGACACTCGATCATGAGGTTCCGCGGCCCGGCAAAGGTGTACAACAAAGAGGAAGATGCCTTTGTCGCCGTGCAATCGCACCAGATCAAAGCGGGTGATGTCGTGGTCATTCGGTATGAAGGTCCGGCCGGCGGACCCGGCATGAGGGAAATGCTCGGTGTGACCGCGGCTATCGTCGGTGCGGGCCTCGGCGACTCCGTTGCGCTGCTTACCGACGGCCGTTTCTCTGGCGCTACTCATGGGTTGATGGCGGGCCATGTCGCTCCAGAAGCCATGTTGGGCGGCCCGATCGGCGCCGTGAAGAACGGCGATATGATTGTGTTTGATATCGCTAAACGAACACTGAGCGTGGAGCTCTCTCAGAAAGAGATCAAAGCCAGGCTCAAAAAGATTAAAAAACCCCTCCCGCGCTATACGTCGGGCGTGATGGGGAAGTACGCGCGGCATGTTTCGTCGGCCTCAGAGGGGGCAGTTACGATATAGCGGATGCTGAAAAGCCCGCCAGCAGTTAATTCATTTCTATCGTCCCTTCATCCTTTCCCGCACCTCCGACATCATACTGTCAAGATCGGCTTCGGCTTCTGCACGATCGCTGATCAACTGATCGAGATTGTAGGGACGAGTGGGAGCCGGTTGAATGACCTCCGGTTTGATTGTGGGCCTGAGCGACAAATCAGGCTGAGGCGGTTGGGCCGATTTGGGGTTGGGCTGCACTGTCGACGCCGGATGTTGGTCGGTCGGAGGCTCCACAGACCCGCTAGGAAGCGGCGCTCCTCGTCTATCCGGCACCTCGATCCCTTGTTCCCGCATCCATCGTGCAGCAACGCTCGACTTGAGCGAGAAACTGATACTCGTGATTGGAAGGCCGTCTGAGGCCACGCGAGCGATCGCTGTATTCACCCCGATCATCCTTCCTTCTCCATCCAAGAGCGGTCCGCCTGAATTGCCGCGGTTCAAACCCGTTTCTGTCTGAAACACGTGTTTGCCCTTTACTCCATTAAAGTTATCGACTTCGGCGCTGATCACCCCTGTGGTGAGCGTCCATAATCCGCCTTGCTCCGGATGGCCGATGGCGACCACTCGATCTCCGATCCTCGCCTGCCCGGCCACACTCACATGGGCGACAGACAGCGCGTCGGTGATACCGTCGAGTTTCAACAAGGCAAGGTCCAAGGGTTGCGAATAGGCTACAACCTTGGCTCGGATCATACGGGAAAGATCGCGCTTTGGTTCTCCTGTCACACGAACCGGTTTGAGGAACACAGACAGATGGGTAAAGGGTTTCCCGGTCTGTTCTTCGATCACGACGTGAGCATTGGTGAGAACTAATCCGTCCGGATGAATGATCGAACCGGTTCCGCCACTCCCTTTCCTCCCGCTATCTGCATAGCCCATGACCATTACCACCGCCGGAGAGACTTGTTCATAAATCTCTCGCGGCGAAAGGTCCTTACCGATGGCTTCAGTGCTCCACATTAAGGTGAACAGGAGGAGGGTTGTGGATGGTATCGACCGCATCTTGATTTCTGCGCTATAGAAGAGGCCGGAAGAGTTTCGAAGTTCAAGGTTTCAAGGTTTCGAGAGCTTCACGCTTCGAATCTCGCCTTTCTCGCATGTCGGGCACTCGCAGGACGTTTAAGATCCGGCGCGGCGATAGAACTCCGCAATCATTTCGACGACGTAGGACTGCTGTGTTTCCGTCAACTCTGCATAGATTGGAAGAGACATGACCTCTTCAGCTGCCTGTTCCGACAGCGGGAAAGACCCCTTATGATGACCTAAATCGCGATAGCAGTTCTGAAGATGCATCGGAAGCGGATAGTACACTTCCGTGCCCACCCCTTTTTCTTTTAGGAAGGCGCGCAACTCGTCACGCTTTGGCGCTCGAACGGTGAACTGGTTGTACACATGGAAATTCCCGGGCGCCGTTGCCGGTAGCACGACGCGCTCCGCATGCCTTGTCCGGGCGAACAATTGCCGATACCGTTCGGCATTCCGGCGTCGCCCCTCGGTCCACTGGTCAAGATATTTCAATTTGATTTGAAGCACCGCAGCTTGAAGCGCATCCAATCGGCTATTGATCCCCACCGCCTCGTGGAGATAGCGAACCTGGCTGCCATGAACACGCAGCATGGCCATAGAGTCGGCAAGCACTTTGTCGTTGGTCGTGATAAGCCCTCCATCTCCAAAGCCACCCAGATTCTTGGTGGGGAAAAAACTAAAGCACCCTGTATCCCCAAGTACTCCCGCGCGCTTCCCCTGCTGGGTCGCGCCTATAGCCTGGCACGCATCTTCGATTACTTTCACATTCTTTCGCCCAGAGATCTCGTTAATCGCCGCCATATCTGCGCATTGCCCGAAAAGATGAACAGGAATGACAGCCTTCGTACGAGGCGTCATCGCTCGTTCAATGAGTGCAGGATCGATATTAAACGTGTCCTGCTGAATGTCCACAAACACGGGCTGCGCACCCAATCGTGAGATCGCACCAGCCGTGGCAAAGAACGTGAATGGAATGGTGATGACCTCATCGCCTGCCTTCACTCCCATGGCCATGAGCGAGAGTAAGAGCGCATCGCTCCCGGAGGCACAACCGATCGCATAGCGAGACCCGATGTATCGGGCTATCGATTCTTCGAACGTTGCGACACGGGGCCCCAGGATAAATCCCTGCTCATCGCAGACAGCCTCCATCTCCGCCATGATCTCTGCACGGAGAGGCTGGAACTGAGCTTTCAGATCAAGCAACGGCACATTCATTGGACCCGACCTCCAGTGTAAATCTCGTTAATTCAAGGACTAACGGTGCAGCCCTCTTACTCCATTCAATACCCACTTCCTATACATATCCTATACATAATGCAAGTGGAGAGTCGGAAGCGGAGACGGTCGACTTAGCGGAAGTCTCGCCGATGAAAAATGATGCTGGCCGAGAAGAGGAGCGCTGCCGTGTATGTCGCTCCGTAGACGACAATCAGCATCAGGTCCGCACCGCTTACCTCCAGGTGATGAACGACATGGCCCTTCAAGTTGAAACGTTCGAGATTGGGCAAAAGATAATAGATCCCGTCCAAAATCCCCCGGCTGAGATCATCCATCTTCGCCCCGAATGTTTTCAGATCGGGTGTGAGATGTCCGATCACATACATCGCCAGAGTGAAGATGGCGCTTAATGTGGCGCTGGTGAAAGTGGAAAACAGCAGGGCGACAGCCGTGATCACCATGAACTCGACAAAAATCAGCGCCAGTGCCTTGAAAAGCATTCCATCGACGGGGACAGATTGAGCATAGAGTACCAGCAACAATCCCAACGCCATAATCACCGTGTTGACAAACAGGGTGATCGTAAGACCCAGATACTTTCCGAGCAGAAACTGGTATCGCGCCACCGGTTTGGACACAATCGTATAGATAGTCTTCTTCTCGATTTCCTTGCTCACCAGTCCGATCCCGACGAAAATGGCGATCAAGACACCGAAGAAATTGATGCTTCCCAACCCGATATCCAAAATTAATCGGTGGAATTCTCCGAGCGTGAGCCTCATCAAGAGGATGGAGCTCCCGATCATCAATAACGCGAACACCAGCAAGTTATAGAGCAGCTTGTCTCGGAGATTTTCTCGAAACGTGTTCAGTGCAATCGACAGGACTTTCATGCGTGATGCTCCGACTGACTTCGATGTCCTTTGACCTCCCGGATAAAAAGATCTTCCAGCGACCCCTTCTGGGGAGTGAGCGACACCAGGCTGGCTTTTGCCGCACGGATAATTTCCAGCGCTCCTCCCACCTGTTGCTGGCTCTTCAGCACAACCAGCATCCGATCCCCTTGCATCACCACTTTGTCGGTAAGCGGACGCAAGTGGTCCAACCCTTCGCGGGTCAGACGATCCACGACCAGTTCTACTTGGTGACTCACCCCTTGGTCCAGCAAATCGGTTACCCGACCGCATGCCACAAGGCGGCCCTTCAGAATCATCGCGACCCGATCGCACAACACTTCGGCATCGTGCAAAATGTGGGAGCTGAACAAGACCGTTTTCCCGGACTCTTTGAGCCGAAGAATCAAATCGCGAACTTCTTTCCTCCCGATGGGGTCCAGTCCCGACATCGGTTCGTCCAATACCACCAACTCCGGATCGTTGATCAAGGCTTGAGCGATCCCCACCCGTTGCAACATGCCTTTTGAAAACTTTCTGAGCTGAAGATCCTTGGCATGAGCCATTCCAACCAGCTCCAAGAGTTCGTCGACTCGCTTATCAAGAACAGCCCCCCACAGGCCGAATAAATGCCCGTAGAATCCAAGAAACTCCCGGCTCGTCAGATAGTCGTAAAAGTAGGGTGACTCGGGAAGGAATCCCAGCCTGGCTTTGGTTTCAGGACCGCCTAAGTCCCGCCCAAACAAACGGGCATGACCGGTCGTCGGATAGATGAGCCCCATCAACATCTTGAGAGTAGTGGTTTTTCCCGCGCCGTTCGGGCCGAGAAATCCGAATACTTCTCCTGGCCGGACTTCGAGGTTAAGACCATCCACGGCGGTCACTCGCTTGCCCCAGAATCCTACACGGAAAACTTTGGAGAGTTGCTCAGTTTGAACTACAAGATCGGAGTTCTGAGTCATGGCTCACTCCCATACCCTAGGAAAACTGTATGAGGGCTCTGTCTTTGGAAAACTATAGGTAGGCTGTTTACGTTTATGAAACGTGCGTAGCCGATTTGGATGCGTCGAACTGGAGACCAAACCCGTCGTGGAATCTAATCGGTAGTGTCCCCCAAACGGTTCCTCCGGTAAACCCGGAAGAATCCTCCTCACTACGAGATCCCTTAATGTCGCCGGAAACGTTTGATGCTTCGTCCGATAGACTCCCACCGCTCTCTCCAGTGTGCGAAGATCCCGTTCAATGATAACTTCTTTCATCCGATAGACCAAGACTTCTCGCATATCCTGATCCTTCGTCTCCCGTAAACGAGCTTCGAGAAATACCAAGGCGGTCTCAGGATTCCCCGCCTCCGCGGCCATGCGAGTAGCGAGCCCCGGAAGATAGGATGGACCACCAGGTAGACTGGCGGCCTTCATGATGTACTCCGCCCCTTTGGCAGGGTCACTGAGCAAGAAGTAATAGTTGTACCCGAGAAGAAATGGAATGTTCCACACTTCGGGATTTGCGTTGACACCCCTTTCGAGAAGTCGATTGCTCAAGTCCGGGCGGTTGGCAAGATCGCCGAGAATGACCCCCCCGGCATAGTAGGCGTACGCATAGTGAGGATCGAGCGTGGTGATCACGTCTAAGGCATGATACATCCACTCATACTCGTCTGCGCTATTTCGTTTCTTGCCAATTACCTGAACCAGCTTGAGCCAAAGAATATCGGCCCCCAGGTGGTGATAGCCGAACAATGTCGGTTTCAGATATTCGCCCTTAGGAAGCTGCGCCAGGTCCTCGATCTGCACGACCGTCCGGTCCTGCCTACGATCAAGCTCTCCATGCAGCCAGCCGACGCAGGCCAGCAGGAAAATCCCTCCCATGCCGAGCAGAAACTGATGCGCGATCAGGGCACTGCGATGATGTGAGGAAGTTGAAACGGCCATGAGAGAGACACCGGCAGGATGAGTAAGTACAAGGTCCCGCCGACTGTTGCCAATCGGCGGGACGATCCGATCACGAACAGGATTCGTCTATTTGTTAGAAGATACCTGTCGTGCAGTCTTGCGCACCTGTACCATCGGCCGCTGCCCAGACAGAGAACACTCCGTCTCCATCCAAGTTGCTCGTGGCCGTCGCTCTGAACCCGCCTGCGGTCACACCGGCATTCGTGGTCCCCGGCTCTGCGGTTATCAATGCCGCAGGGGTAAAGACCGGACCTAGACACGAAGTATGAGCGGCGGCATAGGTTCCGGCCGCATACTGATAATTGACGTTACCGGTAGGCTGGAAGCCTATATCCGCAAACGTTCCGATACTGGCACCACCGGGGTTAACACACCAACCTGGCGCGGGCGGGGTCGTGACAAGGGGACCTGCGCCTCCCGTGAACCAGGTCACAGGCGAAGATTTTGTATTAGCTACTGGTGCTGCTGGACCGGGCCAAGCACCAACGGTAAGGAAACATCCGCGCTCAGATTGCCAGGACACGTCAGACGTTTTGATGGCCATCAAATTCGTCTTCGCCTCGGACTGGCGCGACTTCATCTGATACTGCAGGAAGTTCGGTATGGCGATGGCCGCCAAGATCCCGATGATCGCCACAACGATCATCAACTCGATGAGGGTAAAACCTCCTTGCTTCTTCAACCGTTTAAACATCGTACTGCCTCCTTGTTGATGGTTCACTCACTGGCCCTTTTACACACTTGCTTCTTGCTTATCGGAACTTGTATCCAATTTCTGCTACCTGGCTTTATAGCAGGTTCAATGCCCAGTAAGAATTCAGAGTTTACAGGAATAAATAACCTTAACTGTCAATGTGTTATGATTGTTGGCTTACTGCGGTGAGGCATTAATTATGAGTTCATTGCTCCATCTTTTGCTGGGGAATGCCAATATTTGTCGTCTGCCATACGGGACTGGTGCGCCTATTTGTCTTTCAATTATTGAGAAAGAAAATGATAGGCTTCAGCAGCTTCTAGAGAGAAACCGTAGGCAAAAACAAATGCTTAGCGTCAGGACTTTAGGACAAATCTGCTTATCGAAAGCAGCGGGGAGACATGGAAAAGCAGTTGGAATTGAGAGAGCAGTTAAAGCACGTGGCCGACAATCAGACTAGAACGACTGTTTGGAAAAGATAGACGAATTAATCAGGCTGTATCTTCTCAGATACACGCTGTTTAGCCTGTTGGATACGTTCTTCTTGTGTCGGATCACCCATCCCTAGTTCACGGAATCGCTCGATTAGCTTACTATTGGAAGGATCGAGTTCCAATGCGTGGAGCCATGCCTCGCGAGCCTCAGCCATGTTTCGTTGCTTGGCGTAAATATCTCCAAGATGTTCGTAGAGCACCGGGTCGTCCGAAGCAAGCGAGACAGCGCGCTTCATCTCTGTCAAAGCTTCATTGTACAGGCCGGATTTAAACAAGGCCCAGGCGAGGCTATCGACATAGTACCCGTTGCTTGGTTTAAGCGCGACCGCCCTCTTCGTCAAGGAAAGGGCCTGGTCGATTTTAATTCCTCGCTCCGCATAGCTATACCCCAGATAATTGAGCGCGTCGGCATGATGGGGATCCAGCTTGATTGCAGTCTCCATGACACGCACAACGTCATCGAATCGATTGAGCTTGTCGTAGACCGTACCAAGATTGAAATGCAAATCGGCGTTCTTGGGGTTCTGGGCGATGCCTTCCTCCAAGATTCTTGCCGCATCCTCGAATTGGTCTTTCTGCAAATACGTCAACCCCAGTACAATGTGGGCTTCAGGCTGTTTCGGATTGATTGTTATGGCCTTGGTCAAGTGCGTGACAGCCTCCGGACCTTGTTTCAATCGATAGTACAACAGCCCTAGATGCAGATGCCCTTCGAAGTAGGACGGCTCAAGTTGAACATTAAAGGTGTACGTCTCAATGGCCTTCTTGGTGTCTTTGGATTCCTCGTAGAGAAATCCAAGGTAATCTCTGATCTTGAGCTCTGTCGGACGCGACTTGAGAATCTGGTTCAGTAGATCGATCGCTTTGGAATATTGCTTTTCTTCCCCATAGAGGAGCGCCAGGCGGAGTTGAGCATCGAGATCAGAAGGATCCTCAGCCAGCAAATCGCTCAACTCTTTCCTGGCCCCCTGATAATCCTTTGTGGCCACATAGAGTCGAACCAACTGATGTCGGATATCCCGGTTTCGAGGGTTCACACTCTGGAGATATCTCTGTAGTACGGCGATCGCCCGATCCTGGGCCTGCCGAGACTCATAGACCGAAGCGAGTGCGAGATAGGCCGGCTCAAACGAGGCGTTTGCCGCAATCGCCCGTTCAAAACTCGCCGCCGCCTCTTCCCCTTTGCCGGCATCGAGTAGCATCCGTCCCAGGTGATAGTGGCCGACGGAAGATTCAGGAGCGCGCGCTAAACCAGAACGGATCGCTTGTTCCGCCTCGGGCTGCCGTTTCATGTTCATGAACAACAGGCCCTTTGTGAAATAGGGGTCGGCGGCAGTCGGGTCACCCTCGATTGCCCGATCCAACAATTTCACTGCATGGTCACCCTGCCCTGCACTGGCTAAAATACCTGCTAGCTGAGTGATCAACTGACTGTCTTGGCTCGGCCCCTCGGCCGCTTGATCCGCATAGCGCACGGCATTCGGCATATCGCCCAGCGAAAAATAGAGTCCAGCCAGTCTAGCTTTCACGGTCTGTGATGTAGGATCCGTCTTGAGCGCAGCTTGATACTCTTCAATCGCACGATCAGTGTTCTGCGCCATTTCGGCTTGGTATCCCAGCATGAAATGATAAGACGCTGCCGCATCCGGGGGGTGAATCGACCGCACAGCCTTCGGCCTGTCGGCAGGGGCAGCTCCCTTGTCAGGCTTCTGAGATATGCCGGCACAGCCAGCTGCTATGACTGACAGCAGCACACACGTCGCGCGAGAAAGCACAATGAAACCTTGGCCGTTCGCCGTTAGGCTTGGAATGGCTCGTGTCGTGAACAATTGCGCGGTCCTCTCGGGAAATCCAGCCGATGTTGTGGTGGTCAGAAAGATTATACGAGGGGGGTGGCACAGGGTCAAACGACTTCTCGATTGTCAAGGCTTTCGAACTTCGCAAAACGATCGTGAAAGAAAAGTTCTCTTTTTCCAATGGGGCCGTTACGATGTTTGCTTACGAGAATATCGGCGATGCCCTTCCGTTCGGAGTTCTGGTCATACACGTCCTCGCGGTAAATAAACATGACGACATCGGCATCCTGCTCGATCGCGCCGCTCTCGCGGAGATCGGCCAGCATTGGAACCGGGGGTTTTCTGGCTTCCACGGCACGGCTCAGCTGCGAGAGCGCGACGACCGGTACGTTGAGCTCCTTGGCCAAGGCTTTCAGCGAGCGTGAGATGTCGGAGATCTCCTGCTGGCGAGATTCAGAATCACTCCGCCCCTGCATCAGCTGGAGGTAGTCGACGATCAACAGATTCAGACCCCGTTCCGCTTTCAACCGACGCGCCTTCCCTCGCATCTGCTGTACGGTGATGCTGCCGGTATCATCGATGAAGATCGGTGCTTGTTCCAGTCGGCCTGCTGCTTCCGCAAGCCGCCACCAATCCTCTTTCTGAAGCTTGCCCGTCCGGAGACCGTGTGAGTCGACCCTCGCTTCCGAACTCAACATGCGTAGAACGATTTGCGGCTTCGACATTTCCAAACTAAAAATTCCCACCACAGTGCCTGCGTGAATGGCGGCATGCGCTGCCATCCCCAAAGCGAGGCTGGTCTTCCCCATGCTGGGCCGGCCTGCGATTACTACGAGATCGGAAGGCTGAAGCCCCGCCGTGATATCGTCGAGATCGTAAAAACCCGTGGGAACACCCGTGATATGTTCTTTTCGCTTCGACAGTTTATCGACGAGATCAAGACTTTCCTTGATGATGGAATTAATGGGGGTAAACGCTCGATCCAATTTCCCCTGGGCGAGGCTGAATACCGATCGCTCCGCGAAATCGAGTAATTCGTCGACTGAGGAAGCGTCTTCATATCCCCGCGCGAGAACTTCCGTGGACGTATGGATGAGCTCTCGTAGTAACGCCTTGTCGCGCACGATTTTGCAGTGGTAGCGTACATTGGCAGAACTGGCCACACTCTGCACTAACTCCGCGAGATAGGCTGCTCCTCCGATAGCTTCGATTTCTCCCTGCGCCTTCAGCCGCTCGGTTAACGTAATCTGATCGATTACTTCTCCAATTTCCGACAACTCCAACATCGCTCGATAGACCTTTCGATGCGATGTACGGTAGAAGTTCTCTTCGACCAGCAACTCCATCGCCTTGGCCATTGCGCTATTGTCGAGAAGAATTGCGCCGAGAACCGATTGCTCGGCTTCCACATTCTGCGGGGGTAGTCTCGGCTGTGACAAATCGACCGCCGACATAGATTTCACGATCTTCCCCTGACCTGCCGCCCCGGTCGGCGAGTTGCGGCTACCAGATCGGCGAGCCGTACCTTCTTCGAGGGGTACCTGAGATTGCCGGCGCGGCGGCCTTGCTTTCGCTCGGTAGGAGGCTCGACCACCAGCACCTCATCATGACCCATTCCTGGCAAACCGATTACCACCACGGATGTGGCCCGATGAGCCAACCCAGCTGTCACTGCGGTGGACACGAGGGCTGCGTCGCTGGCTTTCACTGTCTGCTGCACGACTCGGAAGCGAGTCCGACGCAATTGAGCCACGACTGCTGTTAATCGACGAGCAGCCCGACGTGGCGCAGCGACAAAATAGTCCACTCCTGCCGAGGCCGACCCTTCCTGAGGGAGATCTATAGTACGGAAGAGCCGATCGACATCCAAACCAAAACCGGTCGAAGGCAATGGCCTGCCGAATCGTCCGATCAAGTGATCGTACCGTCCGCCACCGCCTAACTCTTCCCCCATCCCTTCGGCAAATACGTCGAAGACGACACCATCGTAATAATCGAACCCGCGGAACTCTCCCAGATCAAGAAGCAACGAGTCCCGATGGCCGGCCGCACAAAGCAGCCGATACACTTGGGCAAGCCGTTCGAGCGGAGCGATCAACGTCGGATCGCCGCCCGCAAGAGCCCGTCCTCGCGCCAGCACTTCTTCCTGACCATACAGCTCAGGTGCTTCCCGAACAGCACGTGCCACCGTCTTTGAAATACACTCGCCGGCAAGGATTTCTTCGAGTCTCGGCAGATCTTTTCGTGCAGCCGCGTGTTCAGCCGACTTCTGCCCATGCGCGGATAGTCCGGATCTCATCAGAAGCCCTTTGATGAAACCCACATGGCCAAGAGACACTTTAAAAGATTGAAGGCCAATTGTCCGGAGACATGCGATCATCAAGCCGATCACTTCGCTGTCACTCGTAGCATCGTCCAAACCAATGAGCTCGGCCCCGACCTGAAAAATTTCTCTGCCGCGCCCGGCATGTTCGTGCTCATAGCGAAACACCGACGTTCGATAGGAGAGCCGCAATGGTAGCGTCGCGCCCGTAAGCCCCATTGCGACCGTCCTGGCGATCTGTGCCGTGGCATCGGGACGAAGCAGCAAGGTCCGTCCCGTCGTACGGTCGACGAATTGATAGCCGTGCTCGATCAGTTCCGGTTCAAGGCCCGGAGCCAAGACGTCAAGATATTCAAATGTGGGGAGAATGATTTCGTCGTAGCCCCACCGGTTGATTTGGCCAAGGAGCTGCTCCTCAATGCGGCGGACCCGCCTTGCCGCGTGAGGAAGAATCGTTGCCATGCCCACTGGAACCAGCGAACGCGCTCGGGACGAGGAAACTTCACCCGAAGGAGGACAGGGCTTCGGAGTAGCGGAGACCATGGCCGACCTGATGAATGCGCGCGGGGTTAGGATAGGTCCGCGACTTTGACCGAAAGAATGTCCCTGCTGGATTTGATCGTCTCTAGCACCGTATGTGGCAAGACCGCATCAGAGCCGATGATGAGGAGGGCATTCCCACCTCGTCTCTCGAGCGCGCATTGCATCCGAACAATGTTGATCTGGTTGTCGCCGAGGACCTTCCCTACCATCCCGATCACCCCTGGGCGATCGACATTGAGGATCAGGAGCATGTGCCCCTCCGGTACCACTTCCACATTGAACCGATCGATCTCCACCACGCGCGGATCCTTTTTATGAAAGAGCGTGCCGGCTACCTGATACGATTTCTTACCGGCCTCCACGCGCACACGTATCAAGCTGGTGAAATCGCCCGAATCGGAACTCTTCACTTCTTTCACTTCAATCCCGCGTTCCTTCGCTACGATCGGCGCGTTCACGTAGTTCACAGGCGCTTCCATGACGGGAGTCAATAACCCCTTCAAAACGGCGATCGTAAGCGGCGCAATTGAGAGAGTCGCTACCTCCCCGCTGTATTCGACTGTGACTCGCTCAAGTCCACCCTCGCACAACTGCGTTTGCAATTTCCCAAGCTGTTCGGCTAACGACAGATACGGTTGGAGCCTCGGCAGCAACTCCGGAGAAACCGATGGGATATTGACCGCACCACGGGCGATCCCCTTCGTGAAGTAATCGACGATCTGCTCCGCAATGCCCACAGCGACATTCTCTTGCGCTTCGGTCGTTTGAGCTCCGATGTGCGGAGTACAGATAAAATTGTCCAGCGTCAACAACGGATGATCCGCCTTGACCGGCTCTTCTTCAAACACATCGAACGCCGCAGCCACCACCCGCTTGGTTTTCAACGCCTCGAATAGATCGCCTTCATGGATGATTCCACCGCGCGCGCAATTCACGATCATGACGCCCTGTTTCATCGTTGAAATCGCCTGCGCGTTGATCAGGCCTTTGGTTTCAGGCGTCAGCGGCGTGTGGACAGAGATGATGTCGGCGCGCTTGAAGAGCTCGCCTAGCGGCATCATGGCGACACCCATCTTCTGCGCACGCTCTTCGGCCAAATAGGGATCGTAGGCAATTACACTCATGCCGATCCCCTGCGCCAGTTTTGTGAGATGGCTGCCGATCTGCCCAACCCCCACGATGCCGAGAACCTTGTTATAGAGCTCGACTCCCATGAATTTGTCTTTTTCCCATTTACCCGCCTTTACAGATGCGGTGGCCTGCGGAATACGCCGGCTCATTGCGCAGATCATCGACATCGTGTGCTCGGCAGTTGTGACAGTATTGCCGCCAGGCGTATTCATCACCACGATTCCGCGACGCGTTGCAGCCGGAGTATCGACATTGTCCAGCCCCGACCCGGCCCGTCCGACCACTTTCAGTTTCCCTGCCGCCGCGATCAGTTCCTCCGTCACCTTGGTGCCGGAACGCACGATCAGTCCATCGGCGTCCTGAATCTCCTTGAACAACTCTTCCTTCGGCATCTTGGATTTCACGACCGCAGTGAACCCTGCTTTTTCCAACAACTCCACGCCCTGCCTGGACAAACTATCACTGATGAGAATTTTCATGCCCATTGTGCCTGCCCTACACGTAAGAGTTTCGAGATGTCGCCCCTACGCCATAAGAATTTCCTGTGCCTTCGCCACTCCGCTCCCGAGCTTCACCGGATGCCCCAGTCCCTTGAGCACCATTTCAACAGCAGCCACGGCCATGATGATATCGAAGCGGTCCATATAGCCCATGTGAGAAAGCCGGAAAATCCTTCCCTTTAAATGATCCTGTCCACCGGCTGCCGTCATACCGTATTGAACGCGCAGATTCTTGTAAATCGCCTGCCCGTCAACCCCCTCCGGCGCCGAAATAGCGGTGAGAGCATCGCTGGGCGACTCCTTCGGAAACAGCGACAGTCCAGCCCCCTGCACTCCTTCACGCATAGCCTTCGCCAGGACGGCCTGGCGGCCGAATATCCCTGGAAGCCCTTCCGCTTTCATCATTTTCAGCACTTCCTGCAAACCGACAACGAGGGACACAGCCGGCGTGTAGGCCGTCTGATTTTTTTGCTGATTTTCGTGCTCTTTCTTGAAATTGAAATAAAAGGCCGCGTTCTTCGCTTTCTCTGCCAACTGCCATGCTTTGTCGCTCACGCTCACGAATGCAAGGCCCGGTGGGAGCATCAGCGCCTTTTGCGATCCGGTAATCACAACATCAATTCCCCACTCATCGGTTTTGATATCGAACACTCCGAGAGCGGTAATGGCATCTACCACAAGAATGGTCTCGCCGTAAGGTTTCACGACTTCCGCAAGCGCCTTGATGTTGTGCGCCACACCGGTCGAGGTTTCACTCGCCTGCACATAGACCGCCTTTATTCCGGGATCTTTCTTGAGCGCATCGGCCACCACGTTGGGATCGACGGCTCGGCCCCACTCCACCTTGATTTCTGTCACCTCGGCTCCGAAAGTTTTACAGAGTTTCGTCCATCGTTCCCCGAACTTCCCTCCATTAATTGTGAGGGCCTTATCGCCTGGAGAGAGGAAGTTAGAGACTGAGCCTTCCATACCTCCGGTTCCGGATGCCGCCAGAATCAGGACGTTGTTTTTCGTTTGATACAACCACTTGAGTCCATCCCGCACGTCCCCGAAGAGCTTATCGAACTCGGGAGCACGGTGATGAGTCATGGGTCGTGCCATAGCCAGCAGGACCTCAGGGGGCACAGGTGTCGGGCCGGGAGCCAGCAAATACTGCTTCAGCATCGACTGATCCTCCTAACCGGATGAGATGTGAAAAAGGTTATGCAGGGGAGGTGGGACCATACCATTGCCCTCCAAAACCTGTCAAGGCAAGGAACCTCAAGACACGCATGTTTTCAGACTGTTGAGGCCTTTTGATGCCGGCATTAATCCCCTTTCGAATTGTGCGCGAACGGGAGAGTGCCTGGCCGCAGTGAAACCAATGGAAGGGCTTCCTTCCCCCAAGAGTTCCTTGACATGCGCGAAGTCCATCGATACTCTAGCCTCACAGAACATGAGACACTCCTCACACAAAACTGATTGGCACCTTGCTTCGATGAGGTTCCATAGGCCGGCACACCGCGTCTTCTCTCTGGCTCTCTGCCTCGGTATCTGGATCAGCTTCTTCGTTCCAACTACCATGGTCGGGGAAGCTGTGGCTTTATCAGAGCCACCAACGGCTGACCCGTCGATGCGTGCGGATGAGAACGAATCGACGGAAGACGACCCTGATGCCAATCTGGTCCCGCTCGATACTGAAGATCCAGCATCGGAAGCCACCAGTTCCCCTGCTGCAGCGGGCAGCATCGTTCCAAGGGCTGAAGACCTTTTACAGCTGAATCCAGGGGCGAATTCACCGGCGACTGCCCGGTTTTCAGATGCCCTGAATCCTCCTGCTGAACTCGATCAGACACAAGACCTTTCGGGTGATGCCGCAGATCAGACAGAATATGCAAGCTACAACGTTCCAATTGTCATGGATTCGTCGGTCCAGGCTCATATTCGCTACTTCAATACCGCTATCCGCGATCGCTTCGAACAGTGGCTCCTCCGCCTCAGTCGCTACCGACCCCTTGTCGAAACCATCTTCACCGAATTTGATCTGCCCAGTGATCTGGTTTATCTCTCACTGGTGGAGAGCGGGTTCAACCCTTACGCATATTCGCGAGCCAAAGCCACAGGGCCCTGGCAGTTTATGAAAGGTACGGCTAAGGTCTATGGGCTGCGCATCGACACGTACGTGGATGAACGTCGAGACCCCATTAAATCTACAGTTGCTGCAGCACGATACCTCCGCGACCTCTACGACCTCTTTGGCGCCTGGCCACTCGCGATGGCCGCTTACAATGCCGGAGAAGGCAAAGTGATGCGGGCCCTCCACAAGGCTCAGGCTGAAAGCTTCTCCGAAATTTCAAAGACCCGATTGATTCGACGCGAGACGAAGGAATATGTGCCGCGATTTATGGCTGCCACGATTATCGCGAGAAACCCCGATCGATACGGCTTTTCTCAGGAATCTGCCGAACCGCATCAATTTGATGAAGCGATCATTACACGGCCCGTCCATTTTCGCGCGATCGCCAATGTTACCGGCATTCCCTATGAAGAACTCCGGCTCTTAAATCCGGAGTTGCGTCGAGACGCAACACCTCCCGGCGACGAGACCTACCACCTAAAAGTTCCCGTGGGAACGAAGGCAAAAGTGGAAAAGTTATTCGACCGCATCCCGACGTACAAGTTCCCAAAGTTTCAGGCGAAGGCCCAGTTTGCCACTACCGGAGCCACTCGCTGGTATAAGGTCCGCGCGGGAGACACGTTGGGAAAAGTATCGAAACAGTTTCGCATCCCGCTCAAGACACTTAAGACAAAGAATAATCTCTCCGGCCACACAATTCGCCCCGGCGAATTTCTCGTCATTAGCCGCTAGGCGACGCGTTTCGCGCACCCACAGATTTTCTATAACTTGCCCAACGACTCCCCTTTTCACTGATCCGCAGAACGGACCACGCCGAAGTCAAAAGATCGACCGACCTGAATGCCTATGGTTTTGCCTTGCTTGTTGATGAAGAAGATGCAGGTGGGCTTTTCTGTGACGGAGCATCGGCCGGGGCCGCCGACGTCGGCGAGGGCGTCGACTCTTGCGATTTCTTGACGTCCAAGATCTTGGTCCGAATCGTCGCCTCACTGGTGAAGGGAGAGTTCGGGTAGGTTTTGATCAATTCCTGGTAGCGAGCCACCGCCCCTTCTGGCCGCGACTGGGATTCTTCCAGCCTCGCCAGTTCAAACAACGCCTGATCGCGGTTCAGCGTACCGGGAGTCTCTAAAATGGCCGTGAACGCCTTCACGGCTTGATCTCGATCTCCCTTGAGCAAATACACATAAGCCAGTCGTTGTTGCACTAACCCGGCCAGTGCAGCGTTCGAATTGTATGTTGCAAGAAATCGTTTATAGGCCTCAATAGCCGCACCCATGTCATTCGCCTGAACCAACGTATTTCCTAAATAATACAAGGCCAGTGGCGCGGTGGAGGTTCTCGGATACTCATCGACAATTTGTCGATACTTCTCGATCGCTTCCTTGAGCGCATGATCAGCCTTTTGAGGGTCGTTTAGACCCGGGGCAGTCAAGACAGTCGTCGCCTCGTGCTCAAGATCCTGGGCTTTCTGCGCAGCCTGTCGGTCAATATAAAAGACGCCTGCGACTACGGCACCCGCAAGCACCAGCACTCCCAAGCCGACCAGGAAGGGACGTCGATAATTCTGTGACCCGTGCAGCGTCTGGTCAAGCCAGCTCAACATGTGGGCTTCATCAACCGGAAGTGTTTTCGCCGGAACCTTGATACGGTAGCTCATGGATGGATTTGTCGGAGAAGGCGGAGCCCGTTTCCTTAATTGTGTGCGCGCCTTATACTCAGGATGTCACGAATTTGTCAATGAGGCAGCTGTTGTGTGTCAATTCTGACAAAACACACCGTTCCCGATGTGTAGGGACAGGGCATCACATGTTTGAAAAACGACTCGACGAATTGGCTGCACAACATCTGACCAGGCACCTCACCCCGCTCTATTCCGGTGTCGGCCCAGTGGTCGAAATGGATGGGCGTCAGATCCTCCTACTCGCTTCGAACGACTATTTGGGGCTGGCCGGGCACCCGGAAGTGATTCGGTCCGCCATCGAGGCGACGCTACGGTTTGGCGCCGGATCTGGCGCCTCCCGGTTAATCTCAGGTTCTTTGCCGCCGCACCAAACATTAGAGTCTGCCCTGGCACAGTTCAAAGGCACAGAAGCTGCGCTGACTTTCAGTTCCGGCTACCTGGCGAACATTGGGACTATTCCTGCACTGGCCGAACGCGGAGGATTAATTCTGGCCGATCGCCTGTGTCATGCGAGCCTGATCGACGGCTGCCGGCTAAGCGCAGCCGACTTTCGAGTCTATCGCCACAATGATACTGACCACCTGCGGTCTCTTCTGACCAAGAGGCGCCGGGCGCGTCGCACGCTGATTGTCACGGACGGCCTGTTCAGTATGGACGGAGACCTTGCGCCGTTACCCGAACTCAGCCGGTTAGCCGTGGACTATGAGGCCGACCTTTATATCGATGACGCCCACGGCACAGGCGTGATGGGACCGCATGGACGAGGAACGGTCGAACATTTCGGCCTCGATGCCCAGATACCATTTCAGATGGGAACCTTGAGCAAGGCCTTCGGCAGCAGCGGCGCTTATCTCGCTGGGCCCTCAGCATTGATACACTACCTCATGAACACGAGTCGATCTTTCATTTTTACCACCGCCCCACCGCCAAGTTCGGTCGCCGCCGCCGCGGCTGCGATGCGAGTCATGCAGCGAGAGCCGGAACGACGTCAGCGCTTGTGGACCAACCGTGAACGATTGTTCTCAGGATTGACACAATTGGGATTTAAACTATCTCCTAGCGTCAGTCCGATCATGCCGATACTCGTTGGCAACGCTCAGATCGCACTCTCGTTCGCCGAATGCCTGTTTTCCGAGGGTGTATATGCTCCGGCGATTCGACCTCCTACTGTGCCGAACGCCACCAGCCGCATCCGGGTTACAGTGACATCAGAGCACCAGCCCAGCCATATCGATCAGGCTCTTGCCGCGTTTCAACGCGCAGGGCAATCTGCGGGGCTGATCTGATCGAACGTTCTGCTTGTCCGCACAAAGCAATCGAAGAATTCTCGCACTGCTTCCGGCTATTTTCTTGCTTTCCCATTACCGTGTGGCATGATGCCCGAAGTAGTCTTGAGGTCTACAAGTAATCATCTCCCTATCCTTTTTATCGAGGAGTCCTTTTCATGGATATTTCGAAGCTCTTGACGTTCACGGCAAAGGAGGGTGCGTCGGATTGTCATGTCAGCGCCGGCGAGCCACCTATGATCCGTGTGAACGGAGATCTCAAGAAACTTGACCATCCCGCACTTACCACGGAAGAAACACACTCACTGATTTATGACATGATGAACGATACCCAACGAAAGAATTTCGAAGAAAAGCGCGAGTGCGACTTTTCCTTTGAGCTGGGAGATATCGCCCGATTCCGCGTCAATGTCTTCATTCAAAACCGGGGGCTCGGCGCCGTCTTTCGAAACATCCCCACCGAGATCATTCCGATGGAAAAGCTCGGAATGCCTCCGATCGTGAGACAGCTCTGCGATCGGGAAAAAGGACTGATTCTCGTTACCGGCCCGACCGGTTCAGGTAAATCGACCACGCTCGCTTCCATGGTCGATTACTTAAACAACACTTTCGAAGGACACATCATCACGATCGAAGATCCGATCGAATTCATCCACAAATCAAAAAAATGTCTCGTCAATCAGCGGGAAATGGGCGTTCATACCCTGTCGTTCGCAAACGCGCTCAGAGCCTCTCTCCGTGAAGACCCGGACATCATCCTCGTGGGCGAAATGCGCGACCTGGAAACCATTCAACTCGCGTTGACCGCTGCAGAAACAGGTCACTTGGTCTTCGGCACACTTCACACCTCCAGTGCGCCGAAAACCGTCGACCGCATCATCGACGCCTTCCCGCCAAACCAGCAGTCCCAAATTCGCACGCAGCTCGCGGAAGCATTGGAAGCCGTGATCACACAGACTCTGCTGAAGAAAAAAGCAGGTGGGCGTGTCGCCGCCCTCGAAATCATGGTCGCAACGACCGCAGTACGGAATCTCATCCGCGAGGGTAAGCTGCATCAGATTCCCGGAGTCATGCAGGCCAGCCAGAAAGACGGTATGCAAACGATGGACATGGCACTGTTCGAGTTAGCGACCCGTGGAATCGTGACGAAAAACGAAGCCCAGTCGCGCAGCATGACGCCCAATTTGTTTGGCTTACCAATGGGCGGCGCAGCCTAAAAAACCTGATGAGGAGAAACGGGGGCAGAGATGGATGTTCGCAGTCTCCTGAAAGTCATGGTGGATCAAGAAGCGTCAGACCTCTACCTGACCGTTGATTCCCCCCCCTCTTATCGCGTCCATGGCTCGACACAGCAAACCGCTGCGCCGCCGTTTACCAATGAACAACTCGAGGCCCTCGCGCTGGCGCTGATGCGCGGTCAGCAGCGCGGGGAATTCGAGGAAAAAATGGAAATGAACCTGGCGCTCTACTACAAAGAGCTCGGCCGCTTCCGCGTTAATATTTTTCGACAGCGAGGGAACGTCGGCTTGGTCTTCCGGCACATCAAAGCCGAGATCCAGACCCCGGAACAGCTTGGCCTGCCTCCGATTGTGAAAGATATCGCCATGACCAAGCGCGGATTGGTGTTAGTCGTCGGCGCCACCGGTTCCGGAAAATCCACCACTCTCGCAGCGATGATCGACCATCGTAACGCCATCCATCCAGGCCATATCGTGACCGTGGAAGATCCGATCGAGTTCGTCCACAACCATAAGCGATCACTCATTACACAGCGCGAAGTCGGCTTCGACACCCTCTCATTTCAAAATGCGCTCAAGAATACACTGCGGCAGGCGCCTGATGTGATTCTGATCGGCGAGGTGCGTGACACGGAAACGATGGAGGCTGCGATCACCTTCGCAGAGACCGGGCACCTTTGCATCGCCACCCTACACTCGAATAATGCGAACCAGGCCATCGAGCGCATCATGAATTTCTTTCCGGTGGAGCGGCATGCGCAGATCTACCTCCAGTTGTCACTCAATCTTCGCGCCATCATCTCACAGCGACTCGTACCATCCGTGGATGGAAAGCGTGCCCCCGCGTTGGAAATCATGCTCGATACACCCCGCATAAAAGATCTTATCAAGAAGGCCGAGGTCGATTTGCTCAAAGAAGCGATGGAGCAAGGGGTGGAGGAAGGCTGTCAAACGTTCGACCACGTCTTGTTCCACCTGTATAAGGAAGGGCGCATTTCTCTCGAACAAGCTTTAATCAATGCAGACAGCGCCAACAATCTCCGGCTCAAGATCAAGATCGAAGGTCTCAGAGGCGATGAAGCGATTAACGCGCTCCTCGACAAACAACCGGGCAACCCGACGACCGGTGCCTTCAAGATCCAGGGAGGGAACTCAGGAAATGTGACCCCACTGCGCAAACGATAGCTCGCACACTCCCTCACGTCCCACCACAATCCGACAAAAACACCCCGTTTACTGAATCGCAGGTATTCCTTGCTGTTCGAGGTACGTGGCAATCTTCTCCAGCGCGAGGGCGCTGAGTTTTGCGCCATACCATGTCGGCATGGTACCGGACGGATATCCCGGCACGACGAACATCTCCGGCTCGATGACCGATTCGATCACGTAATCGTGCACCGTTTTCGCGTGACCCCGATACGCCGGATTGGCCAATCGCGCCTGCCCCGTGGCACCTATAAGGAGAGGCGGCCCTACTCGTCCATCACCACCTGGAATACCCGGAACGGTGTGGCACACCAGGCAACCGGCTTTAGTAAAGATCTCTACAATCGGCTCGTCTCCCGTCACCAGTGGCACCATGTGAGGGGCTAGTACCGGTGTCGATGAGACGGGCGCCTGTGACACCGAGGAGGAGTCGATGGAGCGGATGGCCAGCAACGTTCCCGCTATTAACGCGATCACAATGAAGGGCGTGAGAAGTCGTTCTGGCATGAACCCGGTCTCATGAGAAGGCCGGCAAAATCGTATTGCATGAAGCCAACATAGCCGGCTGAGCCTGGCTCTCGATCGCATCGCCGGCCTGGTGCAGGCCAGCACCACTCACTTCGTCATATTCATCGCACAGCGAAATCCAATTGTTCGATCCTCGAAATCCGGCTCAGCCGAAAACCGCGCAGTTACGCGCAAGGCAGATGGTAAATCCGCCCATGACCCACCCCGCAACACCCGCTTCTCACCAGTATCCGGACCGGATGGGTTCCCCACGGGACTTTTTTGATAGTACTCGCGATCATACCAGTCCGCTACCCATTCTGCTGCATTGCCCGCCATGTGGAACACACCAAATGGACTCTTCCCCCCCTCTTTGAGTCCATGTCTCACACTCATTCCCTCAAGACCGCTGGTGACCGCCACCAGTGTGATGGCTTCATTGACCCACATCCCTCGGTTGTAGTTGGCAATGTCGACGAATGGCTGCATATCTCCCCACGGATATCGTCGTCTATCGGTTCCTCGAGCCGCCTTTTCCCATTCAGCCTCCGTCGGAAGCCGTTTCCCTGCCCACTGACAATAGGCGGCCGACGATTCCCAGTTCATCCCAATGGCCGGCCGATCTCCAACTGTCGTCGCCGCTTCATCGTCCCATGTCGGAGGGGGTTCGCGTTTCCCCGCTTCCAGGAATTTCCGGTAAAGACTGAGCGTGACTTCGTACCGATCGACGTAGTAGGCATCAAGCGTCACCGTGTGCTCAGGCCGCTCATTCGGGAAGCCATCGTTACTCCCCATGGTGAATGGGCCGGCAGGAATGAGAACCATCTGAGCGCCATCCGATCCGGAGCCTACCTCAGCCGACGAGACCGATTGTCCGCTCTTCCAAGACTCCGGCCCTGCCGCTCCAAGACAGACTCCCCCTATCACAAGGCTGACCCCAGCCCACAACAGTGTCTGCCTTCCGCCCATAGCTAGCGTCATCGCTGTTGCGTTATCGCAGAATGCTGAAAAGTCTACTAGCGCCGCTACCGTGGCGCTGGAAGCGCAAAACTCGTGAGAAAGACATCATAAGGAAGTTCGAGTTTCAGAAAACCTCGAACTTCGGACAGCGAACCGTCATCCGATTCGCCCACCTCGCCCCTCTCTCGCAAGTATCCCGCTGAAAGAACTCTGCAACTGCTGGCAGTGTATCCAGCTCCCACGACAAACTCAACGGAATGAAAAGTTCGATCCAGTGAGTCGCGCATGTAGGAATGAACGGTGGGATCAGAACCTATCTCAAAATAGTTGATAGCAGGAACATCCGTACGTATAAGTCCTTGCATGCTGCGTCTGCGTGATGACCAATGGGAGCGGATTCGGGAGCATTTCCCCGAAGAGCACATCCCGGACAGTCGCCCGGGTCGCAAGCCCGTGCCGACGCGGGCCGTCTTGGAGGCGGTGCTCTGGATTTTGAACAGCGGCGCCGCAGTGGCACATGCTGCCCAGTGCTATCCGAATTACAACACCGTCCATGCCGGTTTCACCCGTGGTGTTAACGTGAGGTGCTGCGCGACACTCTGAAACAGTTGATAAATACGTTGCGTGAAGAAGGGACCATCGATGAGCGCGAGAGCTTCATCGATGCGACGGTTGCCTCGGCCAAAGGCAGCGGCGACGCTGTGGGCCTCACTAAACGCGGCAAACGCGTGAAAAACCTCGCGATTGCGGCTCGCCACGGGCTGCCGCTCTCGGTCAGTCCGACGTTGACATCACGCCACTGAGGCGAGGATCTGTCCGCCATAGTGACGGAGTCGTGCTGGAGGGCCTGCCGTGCGGATCGGCTCTCACAGCGGACTCCATCCTGGCCTTCGTATGCGGTTCTGTAAGAGATCCCCCTACAGGTTGTTCATTATGGGACCAGTCCGCCGGTGACTCGCAGTAGAACAGATCGGGAGAAATCACTCGTAAGATCTGCACAAACACACAGTTGTCGTAGGCCTTTCGCTTGGCATCTCACTTGCTCAACGCAGACGCTGTGATTTCGGTCAGCGGGTTCAGTATCACCCGGCTACACCGAATTCCAATCATTCCCAAGCGGAGCGTGAGCGATCACCATGGCGTTGACCACACTCCTGGTTCGCCTTCAGCGGAACCCTGCGTGCGCCATAGTTCCATTGGGGCTCACCCGCTCGATCGCGCTTGGACTCCTCGTCCTCTGCTTACCACCACTCCTCACAGGATGCAGTGCCGATGGACCTTCTGAGACGGACTTCGGCATTGCGAAACTGGACTCGGGAAACGGTCGGGCGCTGGGTCGAACATTTGCGAAACTGGACAGGTCCGACACAGCGACCGCGACGATCAGCCTTGCCCCTACGGGTCTCGCGTTCTCAGCCATGCAAGGCGACAGCGATTCGGCGCCCCAGACGGTGGCCATCTCCAACTCAGGAACCGAAACGTTGGGCTGGAGTGTCAGCACGACGGCATCGTGGCTATCGCTTTCCACCACCGCAGGGACTACGCCCGCGTCGTTCACCGCCACACCGATCATTCCAGGACTCGCAGCCGGCACATACTCAACCACCATCACCGTCACCGCAGTTGGCGCAACCAACTCACCACAAACCATTCAGGTGGATCTGACTATTTCGTCATCTGCATCCGCGATTGCTCCGACTCCCCCAGTCTCCGTTTCGTTAATCTGGGAGCCGGTCACAGAGCCCGGTGTGGTGGGATACTACGTCCATTACGGGCTACAATCACCGAATTCGGCTGGCTCCTGTGCATACACGCACAGCACCTATCACCCTCTTCATTCCCTCAATGCTTCGTCACCGGTAGTGACAGTGAGTGGCCTGGTCTCGGGCACGGTCTATTTTTTTGCCGTCAGCGCCTATAACGGCCTTGAAAGTGCGTGCTCGAATGAAGTATGGACTGTGGCCTATGCCACGTAGACCAGCCTGCACCCAGCTCCGTAATTTCTGGATCGTATGGTGAGATTACATACTGTACTGCTCCGCTTCATTGAGGACAGATCGTGTCTTGTTTTTGACTAACCACGTCACACGGTACTCGGCTGGCGACTGCACCCCCAAGGCGCTGTGCGGCGCTGACCTGCTCCCTGTGGTTGTGGCCTGCCTCACGAGCGCTTCTTCCGTCACTCCCATGGCCCTATCGGATACGGATCGGCCGCCGTCGCAACCCCTAGGATACCCTCCTGGCAATAATTTCTGGTCAAACTAGGTCGTTTCCTGGTTCCTACACGGCCCATATCTATGCAATAGTAGGGATCTGCCAGCACCTCACTTCAACCGGAGGTTCAATGCCATGACGTCGATAGAAGCGGATATTATTGAACAACTGCGGAGTACTGGTCCCTGCTGCTTACACGATATCGTCTCATCACATCCCGGGCTGACTTGGGGAGAGGTGTTCGGTGCAATTGATCAGATGTCGAGGGACGGACGGGTGCTGGTTCGCCAAACCGGTTACTCGACCTATGAGATCGAACTCCACTCGATACCTCAAGCAGCAGCATGACGGTGACATCATCACGAAGGGATGCAGGCTGAGAATCGAAGAGCACATGCCCAGCGACATACGCATGCGGTGGCATGTGCTGGCCTCGCTACGGTGTTCCCGTTTCAGAGGCCGGAAACGGCATACGTCATCAGCCATGTGACGGACATGGGTGGCTCGTTGCCATCCACTCTTCGAAATCCTTTGCCTAATACGCAGTCATTATGGAAAGCCTGGTCATCGAAGACGAAGAAGGTACCTCCTCCGCACTAGCCATTACGCTCGGTGATTTTCTCCTCTTCATTAATTGGATGAAGCAAACCGACAACTCTCTCGATCGCGGGGAAACGTTACCGCCCCCTCCTGACTTGGAGTCCGACAAGGTCAGAAGCTGGATAAAACTTATCCAGCGCCTTGAGGAACGTTTCCCCTGGAGTGAAGAAAGGAAACTGGCGCTCGAAGCGAATGTGATCGCACAGGAAGCCCAACTGGGGCAACTCTTCTCTCACTTGCACGCGAACATCGCCTCATTCTATGACATCCTTGGACAATCACAAAAGGCTGAAGAGGTTCGTCGTCGAGCTGAAGCATGCCGTGTCGGTCAGAACCAAGCTGCCTGAACCCCAGATTGCTCCCCAAGGGCCAGCGCGTCCATGGTGGGATGGGGTAGTGTTGATGGGCAGTCCCCTCCACTGAATAGCCCATACCCTGCCTTCTCAGCCGTGCTATGAGAGACGCGACTCTGTTTATGTAGTGCAACCTGGCAGCAGTTTGGACGGTCTGGTCGGTCGTAGAGGTAACTCTTTCAAATGCTGATCACAGGGTAAGGTGACATGGCGCTCGCGGAAGCAGCATAAGACTTTTCTGTGCCGAGCAGAGGAGGGTCACGAATAGCCGTGCGCCCTCCAGCTTGAGCATCCAACGGCGCAAGGTCAGACAAGTCAAGTGTCTGCCTTCACTTCGCGTTCCGGTAGGCCCATGCTGGGACGGGAGCGGATCATCCCACAAACTTTGCTTCGCGTCTCCTGCATCCTTCTCAAGCGTTTCGAGCTCATTGTTTCGAGGAGCGTATACGCGATGCCAACAGCACCAGCCTTCCTCGATGAACTAACGAGTAAGATTCGTACCATTATGGGTAGAATCACCCCTCCACAGGCACGGTGCACGGATCTCGCGGCGCTGCTGGAGTTCAGGCCATCAGATCAAGGATCACAATGATTCATTCGATGCCCGAAGAGAAGCGTGATTAACGTTAGACGGTCCAGTAGACGGAAACGGTCAGGGACAGCAGCGAGGGAAGGAACCGCTAATGTCCACCTCATATCGCACGGCATCCAGCAGCAGCGGTATGACGAAAGGTTTCCGGATGGTTTGCCGTGCCCCGAGGAGTTTCGCGACACGCAAGGTTCTCTCTTGCTCTCCTACACCTGACATAACGATCACCTTGGCGTGAATGAATTCACGCATCAAGGCCAAGAGCACTTCCAGCCCATCCAGCTCGGGCATGCGAATGTCCGTAATCACCAAATCCGTCGGTCTGTGGCGGTATAATTCAACCCCCTGGCGACCGTTGATAGCCTCCGTGACCTCATAGCCTGCCGCTTCCAACACGGAGCGGAGGAGTAGCCGAATACTTGCTTCGTCATCGATGATCAGAATCGTTGCCATGGCAAACAATACGCCTGCTTGTTCATGCCAGGACAGCATTCCCAAGTTGAAGAAATGCACCGGTTCTCTCTCTTCGTGAAGTGAGATTCACCTATCCTTTTCAGCAAAGCCGATGCCATCTACCAAAGATCTCATTTTAGGCCTGTCTTTCAAACAGATGTGAACCATACTGGAAACGAGGTGGTTGCCTTGCCAACGGACAGCTTGTCCCAGGCTCCATGGGAACGAGACCAACTTCCTGGTTTGTGAAGTCTTTCAATCGGGACGAGTTGTCTGTCCCCAAACAGCTTGACCAGCACCAGTCTTACATGACGAATGTGTGATTGACGTTGGTGTCATCAGACAGGACCACATCGGCAAGCGTCCGCCCATACTAGTCGAGGCCGTAGGTCCGGACTGTCACGTCTTTCCCGAACAGAAGTTCCGACGCCGCTTGCTTGGCCTTCTGGCCGTAGACCTGACTCTTCTCCCGGCAATCAATCCCCCGCAGTCGAATCTGTTCAGCGTGGCTAGTGTGCAAGACTTCGACCGTGTCGCCGTCGAGCTAGCGTTTGGCTTTCCAGAGGGGTCCCGTTATCGGCCGCTTTACCACTCTTGCAGTTGTCAGACGATCCACCTCAACGATCTGGAGCACTTTTGGCGCTCCGCCCGTTTCCAGATAAGGACCAGCGGCTCTCCACAAGGTGTTGGGAGCAGACTTTATTCTTGTAATCGCCCTACAGAAGGCCTTCTATAGTATCCTTCTCATCTCCCACCGAATATTGGAACCGAGTGGCCTCTTCGATGGACATGCTCTGGCGTTCGGCGTGTTGTTCGCTCATTTCGCCTTCGGCTTCCACTCTTTCGCAAGGCGTTGCGCTTCGGCAATCTGAGTTGGGGTCATCTGTTTGGCGAGAGCATCACGAGCCTCTGCTGCGCTCTGCTCTCCTTGTGCTGCCGAGAGGTTGTACCACTTGTGGGCTTGGATAAAGTCCTGGAGGACCCCTCGACCCTGTACATACATCCACCCAATTTTCGCAAAAACCAGAGCATCTCCTTGCTCTGCCGCCCGCTCAAACCAGAACAGTGCCATTCGGGAGCTTTGCGGAGCTCCCGTTCCCTGGAGATACAATATGCCGAGGTTGAATTGGGCTCCTGCGTGCCCTTGCGCCGCGGCCTTTTCAAACCATTCCTTCGCTTGCCTATAGTCCTGGGGGACACCCACGCCTTCGTCGTACAGCAGGCCGAGTCTGTTTTGAGCGGTTACGTCTCCTGCTTCGGCTGACACCCGAAGCTCATTCGCAGTTGCCACGTCTTCGGCACGATTTTTCTTTGACGTATCCACGGCCGGCTTGATATCGGCACAAGCGGAACAGGTGAGGCACACGATCGATAGGACGAGGGCAATATTGAATCGAGACCATTCAGACTGATCGCTACTCATAGAGCAATCTCCGTTGGTTCTTGCGTTAAGCGGTTCACATAACGCGTGAGCCCAGTCTGGTTAGACGCCTCAACAGTCTCCCCTTCAAATCCTTACCTCCAAGACCACCGCACGACTGCATCAGCAGCACCACCATCCGTTGCTCATTCGGCAACGTGACGGTCAACGAGACGCTTTTCCCTGGTCAAATGGAGCGGTCTTTGACAGACGCCAGCCGTGAGGTGCGCTGGTAGCCGGTCAGTCGATCAGGGGCCCGTTGGCTGACGGGTTGGCCAATGGCGATTGGCCCTGGGCGAGCTGTGGATGGGCTAGACCGAGGTCTTTGAAGGGATGGGATGGAACGATGTCCGATTCCAGCGCTCGGACAAAGTTGACCACGGCGAGCTCTCGTTCTTCCTCGGTCAGTCCATTCTGTTGCTGAGCGAATCTCGCGAGTCTGTCACAGGCGTGGATGAACTCCTCGACTTCTTTTCGCAAGACTAATTCCACAGGTCCACTCTAACACCCTGGATAAGCGAACAAGGCACTAGTCTCCCCCAGCAGGACGGCCTGCACCCACTCCCTGCGTTGAACGGACTCTTCGCTGGTGGGGCTTGCGTGGTGACCGTCGCCTGGTAGGGGAGTCCTTCCGTCGCGCGTCGGATGGATCGCAATATGGACGAGCCAGCCGAGCCCGCAGCTTCCGAACAGGTCTACGAACCAGCCCTGCCCCGCCACGCGCGGCAACTCGTCACGCACGACATCAATCAAGAACCTCATGCTAGTCTTGCGGAGGTGCGTCGGCGTCCAAGCTCGAAGAAGATGATCGATCATCTCGGTGATTCCCTGGTGGGCCGAATGGATGAGCCTGACTGGCTCCTTCTTGATCGGAAGGCGATCGCATGCGGCTCATCCAACAGACAATCCGAGCAACAGCTGTAGACGAAGATGGTATTCAGCGGTTTCCTCCCACGTGAAACTGTATGGATCTTCATATCCTGCCACAGTCCCTCGCCCGTCTCGGTCCTCTCACCATCATGGACTTTCTCGCAGAAGCAGCAAATACGCAGTATCTGTTTCATCTAGGGCTCCATCCAACGGTTCATTGATTCATTGAATTTCACCATCTCCACCTGGGCCTCTGCGAAGAGTACGGCGTTCGGACCGGAAAGATCCCTGTCCTGTGTTTGGTCATTCGTGCCTGTTGCAAGATCTCCAGGCATGAGCGGGGCTATCATGACAGCCTTTCACGTTCCTAAGTGCAAGTCCTACCGGACTGGCCTGAGCTGTGCTATCGGTCATAGGCTGATTTTATTGTCATGGTTTCTACGACGCAAAAGACAGAGAATCCTGGTGGGGAGGGGGCCCGGGCCTAGTGCCCCTGAATGAGCAGGCTGAGTTGTAGCCCACGATGCGGCGCTTTATCCATGCAGAGTGGCGTGTTGTAGGTGAGAACGGAAGGGAGGTGCAAATGTGGCTGCATTGGGGACGCCACAGGGGACACGATACACTTTCCCCACAATGGCGCTGTCGCTCTCCCCGTTAATTTGTACTGCCCCCCACTTAATTTCTGACATGCCGAGCAATTGTCCACATCTTGCCTTGCGAGAGGCCCACGGCGGGATGGGAGCAGAATCGACCCACAAGCCCTTCCTGATCTCTCGTGCTTCCTTCTCTATTTTCTCTAGTTCTCTATCTCCTGGCGCATACTTCCTATACCACCAGCACCAGTCTTACATGACGAATGTGTGATTGACGTTGGTGTCATCAGGCAGGAGCACATCGGCAAGCGTCCGCCCGCACTGGTCCCGGCCATGGGTCAGGAGGATGAGTTCCTTCCAGAAGATTCGACACACGCCGCGCGGTCAGAACATTGTCTCCCATCTTCCCGTATGCAGGTGGCGAATCTGGGTCTTGCACTTCCGTGCGCCGGTCTCTTCTTACCGGGTGAGTCGTTAACACAAGGCCCGATCATCATGGGCTACCTGTTGTTTCGTCACCCAGCGTTTGGTCACCAGATCTTTCATTCCCTGGTTCGCGGGCGGAGGCGTCACGTAAAGTGCCGCTGCTACGTCTTTGAGCGTTGCTGCTCCGTGCCGATGCAGGTAGAGCATCACGCCGGCTTGCAGTGGCGTCACTCGAAGCGAAGCCAGCGTATGTCTCAACGTACCGTGAAGCTGCAGCACCTGTTCAAGCAGGGTCGGTGGAGGGATACCCGTCTCGTTGACGGTCCGGGTCTCGCGGTCAAGGTGGTTGTTCCTCATTTCATTGGCGGCTTCCACTCCCGCACCCGCTGTTGCGCTCGGAAGAGCTGGGCCGGGGTCATTCGCTTGGCAAGGGCATCACGAAGCTCGGCCCCTGAGGGATCGCCGTGTGCGGCTCCCAGGGTGTACCACTTATAGGCTAGGACAACATCCGGCTTCACACCATGTCCAAATTCATAGAGCCGTCCGAGGTTGACATGTGCAGTCGCGGACCCTCGTGCAGCAGCTCTCTCATACCACTGACGCGCTTGGACATAGTCCTGTGGCACACCTTGCCCATGGTGAAACAACCCTCCGAGTCGGTCCTGTGCCATTGCATTTCCCTGCATGGCCAGCGGCTGCCACTCACGCAGGGCTGTTGCGTAGTCTCCTCGGTGATAGGCCGCCTCACCCGTTTCAAAATCGGCGCCTGCAAGGGTGGTGAGACACGCAATCGACAGCACAAGGGCGCACAGGAATAGAAACGACACGGTAATCCGCACCTGGGACCGTATTTCTGCACGATTCATCCGACAACTTCTTGAGCAATTCTCCAGTACTCGATCTTCCGCCGCTCTCCCTGCGGTCGCACTATTAAACGCTCCTCAATTCTTTGGCGCAAGCTGGCTCTACTTCGTGGGGTGAGTTTGTTCGAATTCTCGCGTTCAGTGAGTGGGTTCATACTGGACGATCTTGGTCGGCCCGCGATTTCTGTACCCGGTCTCGGGAGCGTGTGCAGCAGTGATGCGGGGTTCGCAGAGCTGATGCTCCGCGTGGGCCTTTGCGAATCCTTCGGGCGTGCAATCCTGGAGCGCCCGGTGAGGGCGACTCTCGTGATCCTCTCGCCGCCAGAGCTCGATCCGGTCGTGAGCCCCCCGCAGTGACTCAAACCAGTGCACCGTGCGGCACTCCCGCCGCCGCGTCGCATTGAACGATTCCGCATGGGCATTGTCCGTCGGTGTGCCCGGTTTCGAGACGTCGCTGGAGACCTTGTTGTGATAGGCTCCGAGGTCCATCAGCTGACTGTTGAACTCACTCCCGTTGTCACAGAAGAGCCTCCTTGGTGTGCCGCGCTGGGCTTTGAGCCGATTCAACACGGCGACGACATGCTCGCCGCGAAGACTCTGGTACACCTCGATAGCCACACACTCTCGCGTATACACATCGATGACGGTGAGCGCATGAAATCGGCGCCCATCTACCAGTTGATCCGCCACAACGTCCAGCGTCCAGGCGTCATGTGGCCTCGTTACCGGTGGCCGATGGGCTCGGACGACTATGGCTTTCCGCCGCCGTGGGGGCCGATGACGGAGCGTCAGGCATTCTTCGCGGTAGAGGCGATACACGAGGGGCTTCCCCCCGGCCCAGCCTTCCCGATTGAGCAGCACGCGAATCTTCCGATAGCCATACCGGCCTCGCGTCTGAACCATTTCCCGCCTCCGTTGCCGAAGGGCGGTGCGCGGACCGCGATGGCTGCGATATCAATCGCGGGCCCTCGCACAGCGGACAATCCGGCAGGCACGTCGCTCACGGATCGGGTACGCCGTGCCCCGAGAGCCCACGACCACCCGCTTCTGCGAGGGCCGGAGCCTGTGTTGGACCGGCCAGCCTGCCGCCTGACGGTGTCCAACGAGAAGTCTGCCACCACCCGCGTTACCGTGGTGTGCTCGTCTTGCCCCGGTCGGAACGGCCGGACTTGATCAGCCTCCAGTCCGCCCTACCGCCGCTTCCACCGGTAGAAGGTCTGCTCGGCACTCCCCAGATGACGGATCAGATCCGCCCCCGGTGTCCCCACCTCGGCCGGCGTGAGGACCGCCACCCTCTGCTCGACCCGGAAGCGCTTCCCTGTCACGGCCTCCTCCTGCCCCGTTCCTGGGGCACGTAGGCCGGACCCTCTCCCGCCATCTGGGACGAACAAGCCGGGGCCGACCAAGGACTTCCGTCACCATCTCGCGGGACATCAGGCCCTTGCTGGACATGAATCTGCGTGCCTCCGTCCGTCGGTTGCGAGAATTTTCACGCTGGCCCCGCGGATGTCGATCACAAGAACCTTCTGCGGTGTCTACATCCGGATTTCCCCTTCTCCCTTACCCCGCGCGACGCTCTCTGAGCCACCGACGTCGACGCCCGCGTGGCTCTACCGTCTCTCTCCAGCGCCCACCCCCCTCACGGGCCACCCTGCCGGAGTATCTCATTCCCGGGTCACGCAACGACTCCCCTAGCGTCGAACGCTTCGTCACATCTCAACGAGTTTGATCGCACGATGCTACTCAAAAAGCCACTCGGGAGGGACAAGACCATTCAATCGTGCATGCAAGTCCGGCGACAGATATTTGAGCCCCACCTGGTATGACGCATTCATCCAGCCGAATCCTTCCGTGGATATGTGCTCAAAGTCGGTTCCCACATTGCCGTAACCGGCAAAGACTTCGTGGGAACGTTTGGCGACATCCAGCTTCTCCGGAATGGTCCCGTTATAATCAACTGCGATCCTTGTAATGGTATACAGCCAACGGTAGCTCAGCCGCTGCACTACGTCTTCATATCCATAGTTCGACAATCCAGTCCAGGCCATCATCTGATGTGGCGCCCACCCATACGGATAATCCCATTGCCTGGCCGGCCGCCTCTCCGAGATAGCCCCTCTCGACTTCTCTGACGACCCGGCAAGTCCCCCCGGCATCTCCAGTAACGGTAGTGCGTGGCTGACCAACAGTTCCGCTTGTTCCGCCGTTGCGACCTTTGCCCACAACGGATAGAAGGTGGTCGCGCTGAGAAACCCGTGCCGCTTCCTATTTGCAAAATCGTAATCGAAGAACGTACCCGCTTCGTTATCCCAAAGAAGTTCGGTGATCAGCTCCTTCCGGCGCTTTGCACGGGCATACCATGCCGCGCTCGTCTCCTCCGATCCATCCTCCGACTTGAGCGTTCCACCAAATATTGTCTCGATGGTTCGTGCGATATCGATTTCCGTTTTATAGAGCAGGGAATTGAGATCGACGGTCACAAAATCCGTGCAGCGATCCCCCTGCCGGTCCCAGCGATAGGTCGTGTCATGCCCCGATTCTCGAGCACACCGGTCGTGAACGAAGAATCTATCGAGTGTTGGAATCGTAAACTCACCTGCTTTGTACTTTCCCTCGAAAGTCCGGACATCCAGCTTGCGCTCCTCCGCATAGGGTCTGTAAATCGCATCAAAATGTCCCTTTTCAACCTCCGGAGTAGGACCAAACCCCTCGCCGTAAAAGCGGCTGAGCCCAGTGTCGGTCAGCCGCGGTTGGCTCATCCACACGGTGTAGTACTCCTCGATTGCTGCACGAAACACCCGCGTAAGCCACGTTTGTGCCTCGTCATTCTTTGGCAGGTGCTCATAGACCGCTAACCCCATGGAGGTCAGAAACGGCGGCTGCGACCTCGTCAGGTAATAGGTGCGGTTCCCGTTCAAAATCTTCCCGTAGTGGATAAGTTCATAGACCAAATTCTCCGTGAGGGCCTTGGCGAGTTCGACTCTGTTATCCTCCAGCAACCCAAGGACATGAAAGTAACTGTCCCACCCATACATTTCGTTGAACCGGCCACCGGGGACGATGAAGGGAATGCCAGCATATGCCCCGCTTGCCGTTCGGCTCAAAGCAAGACTTAGGAGTCCATGTTTGCCTTCAAGTCCACTAACATATTGAGGTGTAATCGTGGCCGGCAACGGTTCGACGCGCAACTTCAATTCCGGACGCCGTTGCGCGAGTCCCGAAAAGTACCGCAATGCTTCCGGGTCACCCTCCGGAACATACAGGTGGTGAACACCTCCCGTAGGGATTTTCTCATCATTCAACAGGCGGTCAATGCCGTCCTGATCGATCCTTCTTGTTAGAGTAGTCCAATAGAGATCCCTGATAAGGCGAGAGATTCGGTGCACGGGTTTTTCGAAAACCATCTCAAAATCGATCGGAGCGATTTCTAAGCCGGCTCGTTGCTTCAAACTGAGCTCTTGAAGCAAGTTGGACAGATAATAAGTGTGATCAATTTCGTAGCGCTTTCCGTTCGTGGCGATGAGCCAAAACCGCTTATCGGTCCGGCCCTGGCCTTTCACGTACATATCGTGAATCGTGATTTTCTTGTCCCCATCTGCATCCTTCTCCGCGAGCAACCGTTCCATGTTCTCCCGAACATTGACCATGATCGGTGTTCGATCTTGAGGCCCGGCATGAGCCTGCCAGGTCTCCGGCACAACAGACGGGGAGCCAGGGAGAAACAGGCAAGAGAGAATGACGATGAAGAAAGTCTTGTGGTGCCGCCGCATGGTATTTCTCTCCTGCGTGCCCGCCAAACGCAGTTCCCGGCTGGCTACGACTGTTGTGCCCCACTTAACTTGTGGACAGGCAGCGTTGTCACTTGGACGCATCAAATCCCCTGATTTTATTCAAGACAATTCGCTGCAGAAGACAACCGAAGATCTTTCACGAAATTCACGAGCGAGTCTACCTGGATGTCCCTTAAGAACTGGAGACTCAAAGCAGAGTGAATTATTTGCCAAAAGACAGTTTACAATGCTCAACAAACTGTCCACAAATTAGGTGAGGCAGTACAGAATTCTGAATTTCGGCCATCGTGACCGATCCTCATGGTTTACTTTGGTGTGCCTGTGAGGCTTCGATAATCTTCACGATCTGCGGAGCGACAAACACGCGGTTCCGTTGCTTTCCCGTGGCTTCTTTCAGAATCCCCTTGCGGATCAATTTTTCGATATTCAACTGCGCGGACCTATGCGTCACCTTTAAATGCTTTGCTGCCTGATTCGTCGTAATTGCGGGATACGCGAATAACTGGTCCAGGAGCCGAAGCTGAAGTGCCGACGATCGCGCCGACTGGAATTCTCTACGGTAGCTCTCCCACAAGTGAAGCAATCGATCCGAACGAGCCAGCGCGTCTCGCGCCTGTTCAGCGACACCGCGAAGGAAGAACGAGATCCAATCGATCCACTTGCCTGCCTGACTTACGGTCAGAAGGAGCCGATAATACTCATTTCGGTGACGCTCAAAGTAGGCGCTCAAGTAGAGGAGCGGCTCAGACAACGCCTCCTCTTTGCACAGCAAGAGCGTAATGAGTAGTCGTCCGATCCTGCCGTTCCCATCTAAGAAAGGATGAATCGCTTCAAACTGGTAGTGGATTGCTGCAAGTCGAATGAGGATTGGCACCGTTGAAGGCGCATAGAGATAGGTTTCGAACTGGTCGAGGGCCTTTTCCATTTCGTCAACTGGCGGGGGGACGTACGTAGCTTCCATGAGCGTGCAGCCATCCGGACCAATCCAATTCTGAGAGCGACGAAACTCGCCGGGAGTCAGATGGTCTCCTCGCACGCCATCCATGAGATATTCGTGTACTTCCCTGATAAAGCGGAGACTGAGCGGAAACTTTTTTAGACGCGCTAGTCCATATTCCATCGCCTTCACATAATTGGCCACCTCCCGAGCGTCGGGAGCTTTTGGGTCCACCGTTCCTGAGGCTTCAAAAAACAACAGATCGGTGAGTGAGGCTTGAGTCCCCTCGATGCGACTCGAGAGCACGGCTTCGCGTCTGATAAAAGGACCAATTAATAAGTGGGGGTTGGGTAATGTGCGGGTAGTACCTGCGAGCTCGCTGAGCGCGCGATCGGCTTCAGAAAGTTGGCTCACCAGATCCCAGCTCAGCGTCAACTGAGGAGGAAGGGGGTTCGGGAGAAACGCCCAAAAGTCAAGCTGCGTCTTCAATAATCTCCCATTCTTTTCCGCTGTAAAATCAACGGGATTCATTGATCAGGTCTCCGTATGATACTTTCATTTCCTTCCATGACCACGATGATACATTGAGGCCTGAAAGTATCATTGCTAATTTGCTATGTCAATTTGTTATGACAAGAAAAGACGAGGTGGTGAGCACGTTTTTGCGTGCAAAGAGAACTCAATCGTATATGGGAAGCCCCAGTGACCTTCCCCCGTTTATTACACCAAAGCTGAGGAAGTGAACTCCTGTGTCAGCTGGACCCCGGTTTGATAGTTGTGAATGAACTCCTGGGGTGTCACATCCCCAATGGTGCTGTGCGGCCGCTCCTCATTGTATTCCCTCCGCCACGCTTCAATCACGAGCTGCGCTTCCTGCAGCGTGAGAAACCAGTGCTCGTTCAAACATTCATCCCGAAACTTCCCGTTGAAACTCTCAATGAACGCGTTCTGCACCGGCTTTCCCGGCTGGATGAAGTGTAGGTGCACACCATGCTGGGCGGCCCAGCCATCCAAGGCCGTCCCGGCGAATTCGGGACCGTTGTCCAGCATCAAGGTCTCCGGCAGCGGGCGAGTCAGAAACAGCCAATCCAGAATTCGACACACCCGCGCCCCGCCAATCGACACATCTACCTCAATCACCGGTACTTCTTTGGAACACGGATCGGTCATCGTCAAACACTTGAATCGCCGGCCCGTCACCAGCCGGTCATGCACAAAATCCATCGCGTAACAGCGCCCAGGCTGCGTGGGCTTCGGCAAGGCGACTCGGGGGACCGCCGCCCCCTTCTTCCGTCGTCGCCGCCGGAGCGACAGCCCTTCGTCGCGATAATATATCCGTTCCACCTTCTTATGATTCACCCGCCAACCTTCCCGTCGCAACCGCACATAAATCCGATGACAGCCATAGCGGCGCTTAGTCTCCGCAATCTCGCGGATCCGTATTTGTAGGGCCGCATCCTCCTGGCGTCGCCGGCGATACCGGAGCGTGTTCCGATCGAGGGTCAGTAAGCAGCACACCCGTCGCTGACTCAGCCCAAAGCGCTCGGCCATCCACTGCGCCACTGTTCGCTTCGCCTTGGGCCCTACCAGTTTTTTGCGGTGACTGCCTTCAGCGCCTGAATATCCAGCGCTTGCTCCGCGACCATCTGTTTTAACCGCCGGTTTTCATCCTCCAGCTGGCGGAGCTTCTTCACATCACTGAATTCCAGTCCCGCATACTTGGTCCGCCATTTATAAAACGTGGCATCCGAGATGCCGTGCTTCCGGCAGAGCTCTGGAACCCCAATGCCCGCTTGGGCATCCTTGAGCACCGCGATGATCTGTTCCTCCGTGTGCCGTTTCCTGGTCATGGCCCCCTCCTGTGGGGCCCATCTCAGCACAGTCGCACTTCCAAGCCAATGGTCTAGTTTTCAGGGGGAAGGTCACCAGAAGACCGGAGACTTCCCATTAAAGAAGCCGGCCTCAGCACCTCCTGAGGGAGCGGCTCGGAACATTATCCAATTGTAAACTGATCACGCCGTTAAACCGCAAGCAGCTCAGTGAAGAACTCAAGCGGCGAGTCGCAGATATCCGCGGGCTCCTGGCTCGGCATGTCTCCCAGGCAAGACAGATGATCCAAACACTTGTCCCGCAGCTGGATTGTACGCCGTGTCGAGAGGGAGACGAGAAAGGCTATCGATTCAGTGGGGACGGGTCTAATGGCCAGCTGCTCTCCGGTGAAAGTAGTGCCACCAAGTGTGGTGTCCCCAACGGGATTTGAACCCGTGTTACTGCCTTGAAAGGGCAATGTCCTAGGCCAGGCTAGACGATGGGGACAAATCAGAACCAGCAAAAAGACGTGGACATTTACCATACTTCTGACTCATGTGTCACTAGAGGCTGCGGCAAATACCTTACAGCCAGTCGCGTTTCTTCTTTGACTCCGGTAGGATTACGGTGTTGAACATGTCGACGCCTTATCTGGGGATGACCCAAGGAGCATGATCCATGACAAGATCCCGATTCGCACCGTACAAATCGCTACTATTCATTGCCTGTTGTCTGGCAGCAGCCGGTTGCGCCCACGATACCTACCAAGAGCGCGCGGACTTGATTAAGAATCATTCCGATGCATTCTACGATAATCTGAAAGCCAACCGAGTTGAATCTGCGATTCGTGACAATGAGAACATAGAAGCGATGGCGAGCCAGATGGAAGACACCGTCAGGAAACGCGCCAGCCAACAAGGCACCACGACGGTCGAACGGGAGTTTGCCTTGATGAAGACCGCCAACGAAGCCGCAGCCGCAAACTGGCTCGCGTTGGGCCAATACTTCGCCATCAAGCGCCAGTACCCTCAAGCCCGCGCCACGTATCGACGCGTGATCGACACCTATACGAATCCCACAGACCGACCATACCGAGAACAGGCTCTGCGCGCCTTGAGGGATTTGGACATCCTGAATCCGCCCACTGCAACCACGACATTTCCGTGAGTAGCGGCATTCTCCTGCACCAATCAGTTCGAATACTTCTTGGCGGCTTTCTATTATTCACCTGGGGTTGCGTCCACCGAATTCATGTCAGCCCTGCACCTCCATCTGTTTCGCCTGCCGCCATCGCCCAATCACTCCAAGTCATCGTGCCCTTCATCGCAACGGAAGGAGCCGATCACATGCCAGGCATCCTTTTGCTTGACTGGCCGGCACAGGACCTTCGTTCTGCCGCGATCAACTACATCCAGGCGCGCCAGTCATTCGCCTCTGTCAGCGACACACCGGCCGATCTCACCCTGACCATCAAAGCCTGGTTGACGATGCGATCCAGCGGCAAGTACCACTATCAGCTTCGCCTGGAATCAGCCCTGGGCCCTTCGGAAAAGCCGCCGGTCAAGTCGTATCTTGTGATAAAGGAAGCAGCGGGGTCGAGTGTTCGGTGGATCACGGCTTCGGATCAGATTCCCATTGCAGAAGCGGTCCAAGCCGCATTGGATGAGTTACTCTCGCAGATCGAAGACGATAGGCTCTTATATCGAAATGGATCGCGCTAGTGTGAGATTTCGATAGCGTGCTTGGACAAGAACAGCACATTCCCCCAGGATAGCCGAGCGAGACTGGTGAGAAAGGTCCGATACCGGGAGCGCGAGTCTTGCGAGTCGCGCTTGGCGCCCTAGATTCCGTTTCGTGCACGTCTAGAACATCGGGCGGCTTGTCAGCGCCCTCCTAGACGGTCCGAAACCGCCGGTCGATCAGGCGAAGGACAAGACATCCAACCGCCACGCCTGCGGCAAACATTGCACCGATCATCCACCTCGAGGAAAGGCCCATTTCCCTCGATTCCCGACGTCGAAGCTCTCGATTCAGATTCGGCATATGGGATTCCGGCCCGAGCCAATCATCCTCTGATGGGCGGGGTGATTTTTTGTTGAAGAGTACAGTTACCTTTCCTTCACGCACGATTCCCCCCTCACTCCCGGCATGCCGATCGATATCAATACCACTTTCGCAGAAGGAGCTGTCGACCCTAGGCGGTACGAGAACCGGTATAGTGTGCCCAGGCTTCATTGACTTGGGCAGTCGAAGCCGGTTCATACACATGGCAATCAAGACGTAGTGAACGATCCCCGAGCGGAACATTCAGATAGTCACAGTGATGCGGCCGATCGGTATTGTCGTGTTGATTGGGACGAAAGTTGTGACAGGACACGCACATTCTCGCAACAGAAATCTCACCCTGTTCTTGGAGACTTCGGATCACCTTCACTAGAGACTTGAGGAGGGAGACTTGTTCCGCTGCGGTCAGCGCTTCTGTCGCCGTCGCAAGCCGATCGGGCATACGGGAAGTGGGAGCACAGGATCGATTCCCCTTGGCTGTCAACTGCGCCATCACAACTCGGGCATCACTCGTGTCTCGACGCCGTCGAACTAACTGCTTTCGTTCCAGCGTGGCAATGACTTCCGACGCCGTCGGAAGCCTGACAGCCAACTCGTTCGCTACCGTGGAAACTTGTGCGCGTTGTCCTGGCTTAGAGCGAAGGAGCGTGAGGACCTGCCGTTGTAACGGGCCAAGACCGGGGCGACCCTCTCGACGCCACGTCCGGCTTTTCATTGCAAGTCCGATCCTTTCCAGGCCAGCCGCCAACTGAGTAGACAATGCAGTTGCATCCCGTACCACCGACGACTTCTTCTTGCTACTGACCGTATGTTGTTCAGCCATAGCAGCCTCTCCTTAAATACCAGGATTTCGTAAGTGTAGTGTGCCCACTATCCCCACGTCAAGATTGCCCTTCTGGGCCCTATCAAACCGATTCAATATATCGCCGCTATAATGCAGCATGATAGCCTTCAAGCCACATTCGCAACCGGCCATCGATCTTGCTGCAAGCCTCGCGGACAGGCTGAACAGCGAAACAGTCTTGTTTGAACTGGTGCACCATGGGACAGAAGCCCATCTCCCGAAATTTACCAAACCCAAGCGGCCCGTCTGGCCTTGGAACATGCTGGTCTCCAAGGGCGGTCCGGTCGAATGGATCTTAGCGGTAGGAGCGGAGTACGACGTGGACTTAATCGTAATGACGACGGAAGGACACAACAGCCTGTTCGACCTGCTTCGTGGAAGCACCACCGAACGAGTAGTTCGTGGCGCGTGCTGCCCCTCGCTCGCTATCCCCTCCTAAAACGGTTCGTACCATCACCCCGTCACGAAACACTACGAAGTTCGACGGCACTGCAGGCACGCGCGAACCCGGCAAGATGACGCCTGCAAGATTCAACGGATCGCTGGCGGAGAGTTTGATCTCGTAAGAATCAGCCGTTGAGTCGTTCCGTTTTCTCGCAGCCCGCAACGACTCGACAGCTTCCGGCAGCGCGAATTGCTCTCCGACAAATCCGCTCACAAATCTCCCCCCACGGATCTCTCCTTGCAGCTCCATCCGGCGGTATTGCACCAGCAGGTCGCGCCAGGACCGAACGAGAGACTCACGTGCAAGCAGATCGCGGAAGACCACGCCGTATCGACGCAACAACTGTCGCGCGACGGGCTCAATGTGAGAGTGCTGAGCTCCTGGTGCTGGGTGCTGGGTTATAGGAGTTGACGCCAGATGGCTGATGGTGCGCTGGAAGAGCGACCACCGCCCGGCTGAGTGTCGAGGCCGGCGGGACCGCTCACGTCCTTCAGCGCGGCGTCGACGCGGATCCATGAGAGCACGGAGATTATCGAAACCGTCGGCTGTAACCAGCCCGGCGGCCACGAGTTCCCAAAGTCCTTCTTCCACTTCCGTCGGAAGATGGTGTGTCATACGCACAAGATCGACAAAGAAGCTCGCACCCCGCTCATGCAAGGCACGACACAGATCCTGTGCCACGGAACTCAACCGGACGAACAGATCCGGCTCCTGTGATACGGCATCATCCTGGAAAGCACCATTCAACCACTCGCTCTCCTCACGTGGAAAGAGACTGATCGGTGCCACACTCGTCGGGATGATCCGGCGTCGTTCAAGGTCGCCGATCTGCGCAAGTCGGGGATGAACAGACAGCCTGCCCCAGCTGACCGCTCCGCTCAGACAGAGCCGGTCCAAAAGCTCCGGCTCGTACTTCGCCAGCCTTGTTCTAAGCACATGCGGCTCCCAAGCGGAGGCTGCCGCTTCGAAGCCGCCCAACTGCGCAATGATGTTCAGGAGACCGGCTTCGCCGTGTAGACGCGATCCGAGCGAGACATGCTGCCATTGAAACAAAAATCGCATGAACTCGGCTGCGGTCACCGGCTCCACTTCTTTTCGCAACCTGCCGATGGTCAGACGATGAATTCGCGCCAGCAACCGGCGGTGACACCACTCTGACGCTCCGGCGCCCGACAGTACTGAGGGCTGAGTACTGAGTGCTGAGTCGGGTCGAAACCGCCCACGGAGGAGTTGACCCGAGGACTCGAGGCGGAGAAATGACTGATCGATCGCCGTTATCGGGAGATGCAACCGCTTGGCAAGTTCTGCCGTAGTGATCGGGCCGATGCTTTCCATCCATCCCAATACAATCGCATCCAACGTAGCCTCGTCTCGTAGTGCTAGCGCCGCTTCCACTTCCGCTCGTCGTTCCGTCGCAACCCAGCCTCTGTTCCCCCCATCCCTACCCTCTACCCCTCCCCCCCCACCTCTTACTAACTCGATAGCGCGGCCTGACTCGATCAGCGTCGGCAGATGACACAACCATTCGTCCGCAATCGGTTCAGGCAGCCAGACGAGCGTCAACAGCGCGTCGTGCAACTCATCTGGCTCTCGTACGACAGGCCAAGACTCCCGCTGTACCTCCTGAATCGCTGCCGGATCCAACGCGCCGACCTCGCCGGCCAGCTGAGCCGGGAGCGTGCGCCGCATCTCCACCGCGCGCGCCCGCCGCTCTTCTAACGGCGCATCGTCGAGAAAGGCATAGGGGTTGGCATTTAGGATCTCGTGCGAGAATGCAGACGGCATCGGCGTATCGACTGCCACACAACGGATGACTCCGGCCTCAATCTGCGTGAGAACCGCGGTCAACTCGTCGAGGTCCATCGCCTCGGTGAAACAGTCACGCAACGTTTCTTTCACCAGCGGGTGATCCGGGATCTTACGGGTCCGCTCGCCGGCGAAATTATCCTGACAAGCCATTGCGTCGGGGAAGACAGCTCCCAGAAGATCCTCCGCCTTCATCCGTTGAATCTGAGGAGGAACTTTCTTGCCGTGGGAAAAACGCAGCAGCACCAACGCACGGCTGACATTCCAGCGCCACCGAGTCATAAACATCGGTGATTGGAGTACGGCGGGAAGCAAGACCTCGCGAAGTGTTTGGCTGTGCAGGAACTCGAAAACCGAATCGAGCGGGAAACTGTGCTTCTCGCCAAGCGAGATCACAATTCCATTGTCGGTCGCCGCAGCTTGCAATTCGAAATCAAAGGTCACGCAGAACCGCTTTCGCAAGGCGAGACCCCAGGCCCGATTGATCCTGCCCCCGAACGGCGTGTGCAATACCAGTTGCATCCCGCCGCTTTCATCGAAAAACCGCTCCGCGACGATCGTCTGCTGTGTCGGAATAGTTCCAAGCACCGCCTTGCCCGCCAACATATATTCGACCACCTGCTCTGCTCCACACTGATTCAAACCGCATTCTTGTTGGAGCCACCGAAGTGCTGAGTGCTGGATGCTGAGTGAATCACCGGAAAACAGAAGATCATCGAGATCGCCCCGAAGACGAGCCACCTCAGCCGAAAGCTCTGCCGTCCGCGACGGCGCTTCGCCATGCCAGAAGGGAATGTTAGGTGGTGCGCCATGAGCGTCTTCCACCCGCACCTTGCCCATTTCCACGCCCTTGATCCGCCAGGACGTGTTGCCCAACAACATGATGTCACCGGCCATACTCTCCACGGCAAAGTCTTCATCGACCGATCCCACAACCGTGCCTTCAGGTTCCGCAACTACGGCATAGTTCGCAGTGTCAGGGATGGCTCCGCCGGATGTGATCGCTGCAAGCCTCGCCCCGCGACGACCTTTGATACGACGATTGATCCGATCGTGGAATACATAAGCCAGACCCCGACCCCGATTGGTCGCAATCCCCTCTGTCAGCATTCGCAATACCTGATCGAACTCTGAACGCGCCAAGGCTCGATAAGGATCGGCTCGTCGGCAAAGATCGAACAACTCGTCTTCCTGCCAGGTCCGTGTCGCTGCTGCGGCAACCAGTTGCTGCGCCAAAATATCGAGCGGAGCCTGCGGTACGGCGATGCGATCCAACACTCCTGTTCGAATCGCGCGTATCAGCGCGGCACATTCCAGTAAGTCGTCTCTCGTCATGGCAAAGAGACGGCCCTTTGGAATAGCCTTGATCCAGTGGCCGGCCCTGCCGATTCGTTGCAGACAGGTCGCGATGGCGCGTGGTGAACCGATCTGGCATACAAGATCCACGGCGCCGATATCGATACCGAGTTCCAGCGAAGCCGTGGCCACGACGACGCGCGTCCTGCCGCTCTTGAGCCGTTCTTCAGCCGACAATCGAATCTGGCGCGAGAGGCTGCCATGGTGCGCCGCAACCACATCGGCACCCAGGTCGCGCAGGCGTTCCTCCAAATGATGCGACACCCGCTCAGCCAGCCGCCTGGTATTGACGAACACCAGCGTCGAGCGATGCTGCCGGACCAGCTCAGCCAATCGATCGTACACATCGGACCAGATCGCGTTCGTGGCCACAGCGCTCAGTTCGTCCTTCGGCACTTCCACGGCCAGATCCATCTCACGCTTATGGCCTATGTCGATGATGGTGCAGGGAACCGTGAGGGGAGAAGGGGTGCAGGCTGAAGGTTCACGATTGCCGACCAGAAACCGGGCCACGGTTTCGATCGGCCGTTGTGTCGCAGAGAGCCCGATTCGTTGAGGCTTTATGAGCGTCAGCGCTTCCAATCGCTCCAGCGACAAAGCCAGATGGGCGCCGCGTTTATTCGGCACAACGGCGTGGATTTCATCGACAATGACGGTTCGGACCGTCTGCAGCAGCCGACGGCTCTTTTCCGCGGTCAATAAAATAAACAACGACTCCGGCGTCGTGACGAGAATATGGGGCGGCCGCTTGAGCATTTGCTGGCGTTCCGTCATCGGTGTGTCACCGGTACGGACCAGCACACGGAGTTCCGGCATCAAGAGCCCGGCGGATAATGCGGATTGACTGATTTCAGCAAGCGGTTGCTGCAGGTTTTTTTGTATGTCGTTGCTGAGCGCTTTCAACGGCGAGACGTAGAGCACCTGCGTATGGTCATCGAGTTCACACGCGAGAGCTTGTTTAAAGAGATGATCGATACAGGAGAGAAATGCCGCGAAGGTTTTCCCTGACCCGGTCGGCGCAGCAATGAGGACGTCCTTCCCCGACTGAATCGCCGGCCAAGCCTGTACCTGGACGTCAGTCGGGCTCCCGACCGACACGGCGAACCACTCGGCGATGAGCGGATGAAACCGAGAGAGCGGCATGGCACGTGATCGTATCACGCCGCCAAAAGAAGCTCTACGGGGCAGCTCTCACATACACATCTGTCACGGCTGCGGGTGGAATTAAGGGAGCGGATGACGAAAACGCTACGAAACTTCCATTGGCGGTAATCGACGGAGCAATGCTGTTTCCACCCGCCCCAGGTAGATCTGCGCTATCGAACGAAACAACAACATTCTGTCCGTTTGGGCCGGTCTGAGTGTCATGTCGATAGACTTGCTGTCCGATTACTGTTGCTACGAGATTTGTCGCATTTGAGGCGAAGGCAACGAACTGGCCATCCGCGCTGATCGTCGGCGATGTGTTCGAAGAGCCGGCGGACGCTGGATTGCCCGATCCGTCCTTAGACACTAACGTGGTTTGCCCATTGGGAAATGGCTGCGTATCATGGAGATAAA
>Ga0187892_10001005_pt1 | contig 68911 bp, 60 predicted proteins | sample MA1701073metaG_FD_139345 | JGI IMG/M metagenome (GOLD analysis project Ga0187892, IMG submission 139345) | Bio-ooze microbial communities from a basaltic lava cave in the Kipuka Kanohina Cave System on the Island of Hawaii, USA - MA170107-3 metaG ...
ACGGGCCAGGACCTGGACGGCGTCGTGGACGTGACCGAGCTCCCCGCTCCGCTGCCCAAGACCGCGCAGTTCGCCCGCTCGGCCGCGGACTACGCCGGCTTGGTGAACTGAGGAGGACCCATGGTTGCGCACCCTTCAGCGTGAACTCGACTCGGACGGGTTCTGCGATCAACGCTCCAGCTCCTGACTCGCGCCGTACAAAAACGGGGTACCGCCCACCACCCTCCTACAAGAGGAAATCTCGCGATCCGTGACATGGATTCTGGGGGGGTGAGAGCGCCGGGAGGAGGGAATCGGTCGAGCCGGGGGAGTAGGGAGTAGGGGAAGATTGGGGGATAAGGCGTGCCAGCCTTGGCCGGGCAAGCACGTCCCCCGGCTCGAGCCGCGGTCGAGTATCGCGAGGGACGGCGCGGGGTCAAGCGGCGTTTCGGTTCACTCGGTTCTCAGGAACCGCGTCAGTCGTCGGGATCCCGACGCGCCGTGGCATCTTCATCCACCCAGTCCTCTTCCTCCCAGGACATCCCCTTTCGCCCCGGGGCCTTCCGGGTGGGGCCCGCCTTGTAGAAGGAGCAACTCTTGGGGCCAAAGCAGAAGGTCTCAGTGCGGTAGCGCCGGACCGACGGCTCCAGTGGTCCACGATCATCTCGACCGGCATCTCACAGCCCCAGGCTTGGCTCTCTCCACTTCTCGGTTGACTGCTCGCCGTCGGGGAGCGTGACTGTGTCCGGCCGCGAAGGGAGGCGGCTGTCATGCAGAAGAGAGACGAGGCGACGGCTAGGCCCCCCTGGAAACTCGTAGGTACCGACGGAAACGTCTTCGCGGTCGTCGCCCAGGTGAACCGGAATCCCGCGGTTCTCGACAGCCGTTGACAGATGAGGGAACCCACGAACCCGCAGAAGGTCCCGCCCGAGTCGTCCGGGCCCCGCGGCCTTCTCGTAGCAGCCGGCCAGAAGAGTCTCGTGCAGGCTGAGCGCACGCGCCGCGTCTGCACGGATGAGGGCTCCCACCGCGGTCTGCACCTCCCCGTAGGCCCTCGACGAAGGCGTACGAGGCGCCGTACGGGATGAACCGGTTCGGCTGGAGGGCCAACTCGATCGAGGCTTCGAAGGGATCGGGTCGCCGTCGCGCTCGACGCGTCATGGGGCACCAAGATACCGAGGTCACCGGTGGCGCGCGACCAGCCCCCACACCTCCGGGCCCTGTGGCCGGCTCTCAGTGATACCGCTTGACCGCAGTGTCCAGCTCCGCACGGGGCACGAGATCCAGGATCGTCAGCTCGCGCACCTCCGGGTGGACCCGGAACAACACCCGATAGTGAATCCCGACCCGGCTGGACCGCACATCCGGCGCGCCTAGAAGCTGTTTCACGTCGCGCCACGCATCCGGATCGGCTCCAGCCAGGGACGCCACCAGGGATAGCGCCCGGGCCGCGACCTCGGCCGGCACGGCCGAAAGCGCATCCCGGGCGAGCCGCTCAAAGACGGGCGTAAGGACCCGTAGCCGCTGAGGCGGGGCAGCCGATTCCATAGCGTCCAGATCTTCCGCGGGCGTCGGGTGATTGCCCTGTCGGCGCCGACCCCGGTGCGCGTGTACGCGCTTGCCCAGGTCCGCGATCTGGCGCCGCAGGTCGAGTCGGCTCTCATTCCCTTCCTGGATCAGCGTCTTGAACTCCGCGACCTTGGCGCGCAAGCGGCGGACCTCCTCGGTGTCCTGGGGCGCTTCGCTGCGCGCGGCCAACACCTCGCGCAGATGTTCCAACTCGGCGGAACGAAGCCGGACCGTTCGCTCCAGCTCCGAAACTCGTTGCGCGGCTCGACGAGCCTCCTGGCGCAGTGCCTCGGTTTCCTGGCGGTACTGGACCTCGCTGGCGTCCGGCTCTGGCCTCGAATCATCGGGCGCGTCCGCGAAGCCCTCGTCCCTGAGAGCGACCAGCTCGGCCGCCTCGTCTCCAGGCGGGAGCTCCATGCCGTCGCGCGCCTCCTCGATGGCGTCGAGGAGCCAGGGGACATCCAGGGAGCGGCCCGGAGTGATCACACCCCGCGCAACCAGGACCCCCAGGGCGGGGGAACCGCGAAGGAGTGCATAGGCCAAATCGACCAGGTCGGGACCCTCGTCGCGCAGGCCTTGAAGGGCCATGGACTCGATCAGCTGCAGGGACGGACAGGCATGCTCGGCCAGGGCCAGGTTGATCTTCAAGTCCTCGGCCAGATCCGCGGGAGCAGCCAGAAGGGCCGCCTGCCGGCGGGCCACGTCCCAGGCCTGGGCCTCGACGGCCTCCTCGAGAAGCTCCTCTCGATAGTCGTCCGGAGTCACCTCTCCGGGAAGATCGGATCGTTGCGCGAGTACTTCCAGCACTCGCTCGCCTTCCTTCCAGCGCCGGAACTCCGCACAGGCCCGTGCCATCTGGATGAGCCGGAGGGTGGACAGCTTCTCCAGAGGTAGCTCAGTCAGCGCCGCGGGGCGGAGTCGCGCCAGCTCACGGTCACTCATCCGACGCGGAACCGGCGGCCCGTGAGGCGGGGCTCCCACGGGGACCGGCTTTCCCTCACAGCACTTCTTGAACTTTCGGCCGCTGCCACACGGACACGGGTCGTTCCGCCCGACCTTGACCGCTTCCCGCCGGATGGGCTCAGCCTCCTTCACCAGATCAACGGGGGCTTCGTTCGGGAGGGATTCGAGAACGGGCTTGTGCCAGAGGACCCGCAGCTCTTGAGCCAGGCCCTCCGCATTCAGCCCCTTGGTCAGGTCGATCCAGATCTTGGCCACCTCAACCACATCGGGATCGCCGGCGGCCTGGGCGGCCAAAGCGAGAAACGCCGCCGACTCCAGCCGCAGAGGCCGACGCGCATGTCGTCGAAGCTGAATGCGAAGCTCGGAGGTAGCCGGTCGCCCGTCCAATCTCTGTACGGTGGCCCAAAGGACCGCCGAGCGACGGTCGTCGGTGAGTTCCGGAGAGGCCACCAGATCGCAGGCCATGGCGACGGGATCATCCGGACAGGCAGCGATCAACCGGACCGCGACGCGGACGTCCTCGACCAGAGGCAGCATCCGCCGAAGGATGTCGGTACCGGGTAGACGACCTTGGGCCGCCTCGGCCAGGAGGAGTACGGTGACCGCCCGTTCGTTCCCGGCCTGGAAGGCCGCCTCCCGCGCCGGCGCGAGCTCGTTCGTCTCGATGCCCTGGAGGAACCCCTGCACGTCGGCCCGGGCAAGCGGGACCCGCGAGGCGGCGCCGGCCAAGTCGGCAGCGTCCATGGCGGCAAGCTTCTCGGATCGAAGACGCGTAGTCCAGGCAGCGAAGGAGTCGAACTAGAGCGAAATGACCGGGGCCTCGGTGGGGTTCACGACCAGCTTCTTGGCCACGCTGTCGTACCCTACCCTAGGACCGGTAGCCGCTGGTCTACAAGCCCTTCCGCCCGGAGGCGCCCATCTTGTCGCGCGTGCGCTCGCTGATCGCCTGCCGCTCGAACTCGGCGAAGCTCATGAGCAGGTTCAGGGTCAGCTTCCCGATGGAGGTCGTCGTGCTGAACTGCTGGGTTACGGGGTTACGGACACGAACGTCACGCCGTGCCGGTTGAACACCTCCATGATCTTCACGTCTTCACGAAGTCGAGCGGCGAGCGGCTCAGCCGGTCGATCTTGTAGACCGCCACCACGTCGACCTTCCCCGCCTCGATGTCCGCGAGCAGCGCATTGAAGGCCGGCCGGTTGGTGTTGGCCCCGTGTAGCCGCCGTCGTCGTAGCGCTCAGGCAGCGCCACCCAGCCTTCGCTCCGCTGGCCGGCTACGTACGCCTCTACGGCCTACCGCTGCGCGTCGGCAACACCGCCTCGGATGCCCTGGCACATACGCTGCAGGAGAGTGCCTGAGGGATCTCAAGCGCATTGGCCAGCTCGCGAACATCGACTAGAAGAGTGGGCAAGAGCCTGCTGAGGGACGTCGGACCGGCGGCCGCAAGGTAAGGGCCGTGCCCTCGAATCGGGAAGCCTCACGCTGCCCCACGCCGATGGTGAAGGGCCCGTGCGCCGATAGTCGCTCCGCGCAGATCCTCTCGTAGCGCTCGTCCAGCTCGATGCCAACACCCACACATCCAGCCCCCGCCGCCCTCAGCTGGGCCAAGGATTACGCAACAGGAAACGCGCCACGATCACCGTCACGTTGTCCGAGCCGTCCGCGGCGTTCGCGGCATCGACCATTCGGCGGCAGGTTTCCTCGGCGGGAAGCCTGAGCCCCAAGAGGCTCTTGAGCTCCACTTCCGACACTCCCTTCGTGAGTCCGTCGGTACAGAGGACGAGGGTGTCGCCTTCCCGGAGCTCCGCCCTCGAGACTTCTGGGATCAACTCAGAACTCCCTCCGCCAACAACGTTCCAGAGGACATGACTCCAGCGCTCGACCGTCTCCGGGGGTGCGCCGCTTTCGATCTGCTGCTGCGCGACGGTGTGATCCCTCGTAAGCTGTTCCAGACGCCGGCCGCGGTGGAGGAAGCAGCGGCTGTCCCCGGCATGAACGACATAGACCCTGGGCCAGAGGATGTAGGCCATCGTGAGCGTCGTGGCCATCTCCTCGAGCGCGGGCTCCCCGTTGGCGACCTCTTCGGTGCTTTTCTGGCACGCTTCGAGCGTGCCCCGTAGATCCTGTTCGAGTTCCTCCGGGCGGTTTTCGTCGAGCCGGAAGAACCAGGGAATCGTGTTGAGGACGTAACGCATCACGGTTTGGACTGCGATGCGACTTGCCCGTTCTCCGCCGGGGGCTCCGCCCACGCCGTCCGCGACGACCAGAAGGTGCCCCCGCCGCGCACCGAGGAGACGGCCCTGCTCCTCCTCCGACAGGCTGGTCGGGCCGAGCACCATGGACTTCTGCAGTTCGGCGATCAGGAACTGGTCCTCGTTCCCCGGCCGCTGCTTTCCGCGGTCGCTGATTCCGAACCGGTCTAGATGGAACAGCGTCATTGGGTTTGCTCCATGTGAAATCGCGACTGTCGGATGCTGAGAGAAGCGTAACGCCCGAGCATGCTGACCAGGAGGGGAAGGCAGCCCGTCTGCCCTCCGAAAGCGGCTGGCGTCAGACACGCGCGGACCTACCCGGGGGGGGGTTGGGCCCTCTGTGCCAACATAGGTGAGACATCCGCCTCGCCGGAGATCAGAGTCCCAGCCGACCAGGCCCCGCCCGAGGTCTGCGCGACGCTCCTCGACGAGGGCACCTATCTCCTGGCCGAGCATGGCGAGGTCCGCGAGCGTCGGGCTCAGCTCGGGCACCCCCCCAGTGCCGCAAGCCCGAACTGCTCGCCACGCAGCCCGAACGAGGCCTGCTCCCGGGACCTCACCAGGCTGACGGGCCCCGCCCAGTGGATGCGAGGAGTACAGGCCCTCGCGGCGCAGAAGGGCCGCGATTTCGACCGGCTTCGTCGCGGCGCCGGCCGCCCGCAGGACGCCCAGCTTGTACGCGGCCGTGAAGTGCCCGCGCGTCGGACGCTCTGGAACCTCAGGGTCGGGTCGCGCCTTCAACTCGCCGATCGGGCTCCCTGAGCTGCGCGAGCCCGATCGGCGGTCGCTCCCGAGAAGGCCTTCCTCTGCAGCGCCGTTACCGCTTGGCCCATCGATCGGTGTCGTCTTGATCCGAGGATCTCCCACGTTGGCGCCATTCATCCTCGCCCTCTTGCACTCCAATCTCCGGGGAGGCGGATGTCTCACTCATGTTGGCACAGAGGGCTGTCGGGAACTCTACAAGAGGGCACACAGCGGGCTCGGTGACGCAGACCTCCGGCATGCTTGGGCGCCGTGTCTCCTGGACGATGGGCACACGGAGGTCTGCGCGGAAGCGACTGGGGGGGCCATTCCCTCCTCAGCGACGCAAGTCATGACCACGTGGTCCCTTGCGGGCGATCGACTCGAGTGGGATCCAAGTAGGATCAACCTCAAGCCTGGGGGGCAGCCGGGGGACTGACCCTGGCTTGTGGCGTCGTGGCTTGCAGAGGGGCGAGCCCACCCCTTGGGCGAAGCGTATACTCTCTCCTGCCCGCAAGAATCTCAGAGGTGTTTGCGCCGCCAGCGGATCGTTCCTTGGAGGAGCCCGTTGCCCCCCGAGCGTTCCTCGATTCGGCGCCTTCCCCCAAGGAACGCTTCATGACCACGATCCTGATCCTGGTTTCCTCCTACGGCGCCGCACTTGTGGTGGGGAGTTTCTTCGAGTGGGCCCTCCACAAGTTCCTCATGCATGGAGTTCTGATCAAGGGCTACCCCTATCACCGTCACGATCGCATCCATCACGTGGAATTCGGTTCCGGTCCCGACTATGTGATCCGGGATGCAACGCAGCGGAACAGAGTGTCTATGGCCTGGTGGAACGCGCCGCTGCTCCTCCTGGCCAACGCGCCGCTACCGATCCTGGTGTCCTGGCTGGTCGGCTCCTGGTGGGTGCTCCCAGGCGCCATGGCCGGGTTTCTCTGCTACTACGCCGGCTACGAGTACCTGCACTGGTGCATGCACGTACCGCGCCCTCGCTGGTTCCAACGCACGCGGTTCTTCCGGTCGGTTGATCGCCATCACCGGATCCACCACGAGTTCCCCATGCGCAACTTGAACGTCTTCCTTCCCTTCGCAGACTACCTCCTGGGCACCCGCCTGCACCGTGCCCCCGTCCCACAGAAGCTGGTGGCCGCCGTCCGGAGTGAGTTGCCTTTGGCGCGACCTGCGTCGGCCCATCGCCCTTGACGGACACAGGGTCCTGGTCTACAGCCCAAAGACCTTGAGGATCAGGACGGACAACCACACCAGAGAGAAGATGGCTGGGGATGCCAGCAGGTACCACTTCGACGGCACGCTGCCCAGGACCCTCACGAGACGCGGCGCTTCGCCTCGAACGACGTCGTCGTCATGAACCTGGAATCTCGGGTCCTCGGGATATCTCTTCGCGATCTCGGTCAGCTTGATCTGCCAACATGTCTGGAACAGGGCGGTCCGGCCGATCGAGAAGGTCCATACCATGCAGAAGACCGCTCCCGCCAGGAAGAGATACCAGTTCTCCTTCTCGAAGCCCCCGGCAATGTTCACACCTGTCACCAGGATTGCGTTCACTGCCAGCAATACCTGCAGATTCGTCGTCTTGATCGGATTCTCTCGCGACCAGAGATCCAGGAGACTCTTGTAGGCCTCATAGTCCCGCTGCCGGAGGACGTCGTCACCCGCGGTCGTCATTCCTAGACCTGCACTCCCGGAGAAGGTTTCGTGCGAACCGGTCCGCTTACGGAGGGCGGAACCGTACCCACTGGCGAGACGACCGTCAACCCGCAGCGGGAACTAGGCCTTCGGTCCCTTCGAGAAGGCGCTCTTGAGCTGCACCGTCGATTTCAGGGCCTCGAACCAGAACGGCGCGCCGAGCGACAGCGCCACGATCGACAGTAGGAGACCGAGCGGGTTCACCCCGTTTCCCGATGGAAGCAGCAGGCCAGCCTCGATCGAGGTCTTGAACGCTTCGAGGGCCTGGTTCTTGGAGCCGGCGTTGAGCGCTGGGTCCCGCAGCTGCTGGTCCAGATTGGTGGCCAGCTCTTCCATCCGTTTCGTCTGCTCCGGCGTCGCCCGCGCCATCCGGTTCCATGTGGCCACGGCATCCACCTGGATCCAGAGCACCAGCGCCGACGCCAGAGCGATCGTGATCAGGCGGATCTTCCCCTTGAAGGCGTCCGACGCCGCATTGCTTGCCTCATCGTGGAACGCCGCCACGTAGGTCTTCAGCGCCGACGCCTTCCCCTCGGTCTCCGGAAAGGCAGCCGTGGCCCGAGCCCACAGGCGCCCCCGGAAGGTCGTTGCACCCAGCTTCTGCTTGTCCGCCGTCTCCAGCGTGCTCTTCAGCTTCGTCGCCCAATCCGGCGCTGGCTTTCCTTCGGCTCCAGCCAACGGGTAATCGACGCGCTCCCCGATCTGCTCATAGACGATCTGCCCGATGTCCTTGATCGTCTGCTTGTCCAGATCGGTGATCGGCGACCAGGGGAGGATGCGCCGGTGAAGAACGGTTTCGATCGCCTGGCGCACTCCAGGGTGCGCGTTGTCGTGAACCGGATTCACCAGCAGCTCATGAAGCTCTCGCCCCTTCCGACCCGCCAGACTCGGATGGGTCAGCAAAGCGGCCACGAATCGCTCCGGCGCCAGGAGCTCACCGAAGAGGTTTCGCAGCGTCTCCTGGAGCCGTCTCGTGTCGAGCTTGAAGAGCCGCCGGATCACCTGCACGCTGGTCGTGATCAGCAGACTCAGAATCGCGAAGACCGCCGCGAAGCCGATGAGCGCGTTCAACTGGGAGAGCATGGAGTCCTCCGCGTCACGGGTTTGGGGCGTCGAAGGAATCGACCTGCACCACCGCCACCTCGCCTCCCGTCAGCAGCCCTACCTGCGAGTTCCAGAAGGCCCTCTGGTCCTGGTCCCGGCTGACATTGACCCAGGACCCGCAGTCGACGAGCGTGAAACCGGCGTCCGGATCGCTCTGCACGATGCGCGGCCAATGGGTATGGCCGATGATCGTCGCCAGATACGTTCCATCCCCCCGGCCCCGGGCCTCGCCTCTCAGCTTCTCGAAGAACTTGAACCGCTTCTCACCCGAGGAGGCTCTCCCGGTTCCGGTTCAGGTGGTGCGCGTCCCCATAGCCGGCTCCCCGGTTCGTGCTCAGCACGTGCAGGTCGGGCACGAACACGGTGGGGGGGACCGCATCGACGTCGAGCGGGAGACGCGCGCGCAGGAGTACACGAAAGGCCAGCAGATCGCCCGCGCCCCGGCGCAGCTCGAACAGCAGGTCCTGAAGCGTGATGACCATGAGGAGTCAGGGCATCGCGCTCAGCCCCGACAGGATCGTCTCCACCTCGTGCCCTTCCTCGTCGAAGTCGCCATGGTGCTCCGACTTCGCCGCCTCGACGATCCGGATCCCCCCCAGAGGCCCCGGCAGGGCCTGCACGTCCTGCTTCAGACCGAGGAGCGGCACGCGGCCCGCGCTGTCTTCGAGGCAGTCGGCCACGTAGGTCAGGAGCGAGGAGGGGTAGACCACGATGCTGTCCGTGTCCTCGTGCCGAGGCTCCAGGACGTGCACGCGGAAGTCTCCCGCCGCCGGCACCGGCAGGTTCGCGCCCTGGACGAAGGCCTGGCGCGCGATGTTCACGCTCACCGCGGGCGCCATGAACTGGATGCTCCGGAGCCGGACCGGCGTCACTCCCCCCTGGGCCAGCTCCGCCCGCAGCGACTGGTCATAGAGGCGCGCCAGGTAGATCGACCCGGCGCTGTGGCCGACGAGGTGCACCCGGAACGGCGCGCCCGGTGACTGCCGGAGGACCGAGAACAGCGCCCGGGCGAACAACGCGGCGCCTCCCTTCGCCGTCGCAGCCCCTCGAGCCCGAGCGTGCATCTCGCTCCAGCCGATGCGCCCCACCGGCGCCGCCGCCCGACCCAGCACCCGCTGCGCCTCCCGAAGCGCCTGCCGCGCCTTCTCCTTGGCCTTCTCCTTCAGGTCCTGGAGCAGGTCCCGGATCGAGAAGCCCGCGCGCGGGCCGGCCGCATCGTCCTGGCTCTTGAACATGCCCAGCACGGTCTCCGAGACCCCCGTCTCCCAGATGAAGAAGTAGGCGGTCAGACCCTGGCCGCGCGCGAAGTCCCATAGACGCGCCGCACCGCGGGCGGCGTCGGTTTCCGAGACCAGGCCCCCATGGGCATACAGCACGACATTGCGGAATCCGTTCCGGACCGGCGTCAGCGCGGCCAGCGAGGCCATCGTGGGGAGGTCCGCGGCCGGCGTCTCGAGCCGCCCCCCCGTCGAGAGCTCCCCGCGGTCCCCGGTGTTGATCAGGTAGGGGAGGACCTCGGCGCTGATCCCCAGGCCCTCGGCGCCCGAGGTTCCCGCCCGCGCCACGGTGCCGGGCGTCTCCCGGCCCTGGAAGCCGATCAGGAAGATCTGCGGCTTGCCGTCGCCGTCGAGCGTCTCCGGTCCGGGCCGCGCCACCCAGGCATCCTGGCGGTACTGGAACCAGTCCTCGTAGCTGAGGAGCGCCAGGCCCCCGCTGCCCCAGCCCCGGCCCCACGAGTTCTGGATCAGGAAGCCCTCCGGCGCATAGCCGACCATGGCGAACGCGTGGAGCCCGATCGGGCGCGCCTCGGGAGCAATGCGCCGGACCTTGAGGACGTCGCCTCGACGCGCCGGGCGCAGGCGATCCTTGCGCCACCCGTCATGGATCCAGGCGGAGGCCAGGACGGCATCCCCCTCGACGATCGCCGCCTGCATGTGGCTGACGTCGCTGTCCACGATCCGGTAGTAGGCCCCCAGCGGCCGCCGCTGTGCCTCCGCCGCCCGCTTCTCGGTGAGCGTTCCCGGCTTGTCCACGACGTAGGGCCAGGAGTCCCGGTTGAAGGCGGCGTCGGTTCCGGCCGTGGTCACGCCGTGCTTGTGCCAGCCCTTCATGGCTCCGCGGAGGCTGGTTCCCTGGTAGCTCTCGCCTTCCCACTCGTCGTAGCGGCGGGCCATCTCGTAGAGCATGCGCTCGCTCACGAGCTGGTCCTTCCGCAGGCGATAGGGCGCGCCCGGCCCCACCCTGCGTCGGCCGGTGGCGGTGCGTCCCGCCGCCCGACACGCCAGGCTGGTGTTGATCACGGCGGCGAGCGCGAACCCCACGCAGGCCCCCTCGGCCCCCTGATCGCGGATGGGGAGGCCGATGGAGTGGCGGGGGTCCACGAGGTTGGGCAGGAGGTTCAGGGAGGGTTGGAAGATGTAGTCCCGCGAGTCCGTATCGTCCGGTCGGACGTCGAGGGTTCGAAGTCTCGCCCTGGTCGCGTCACTGATGAAGGTCCGTGGCATGGCTGCTCCTTCCCTCCGGGGAACGCCGTCGCGCGGAATCCGGCCCGAAGTCTGCCGACCGAGGTCGCCGGAAACCAGACCCCACACGGGAACCATGAACGTGGACTCGAGGGAAAACGGACGCGCCGCCGTGTGCGCTTTCGATCTCGCCGGCTCTCCCTTGAAGGGAAGGAGCGCCGCAACCGTCGATCCCTCGAGACGACCTGTCAGAAGGAGGTCCCCCGATGACTCGTTCCCTCCGGAGCCTCGTCCTGGCTCTCCTGGCCGGCGCCGGTCACATCCAAGCGCAGACGGATCCGCGCGAGACGCCGGACATCAAGACCCTCGGAGAGGTGCCCGTCAAGGCGGGCTCGCCGGGAGCGCCGCCCGAAGCGCTCGCCCCCAAGGTCCGGGAGATCGTGGAACGGCAGAGCGTGGGCAACACGATCGGCCGGGCTTCCTGCCCGGTCGAAGTCCCCGACGTCCTGTTCCATGACGAGGTCGCGGGGAGCCTCCAGGTCTCCAGCCGCCGCTACAAGGCGGCGTTCTCGACCGCCGGCGTGACCTTCGTGCCCTTCCTGGGCTCTCACGCGCCCCGCAATTTCGCGCTCATGTTGACCTTCGAGGAGGCGCGCGTGGGAAGCGTGCCCATCGTCCTGGCGGGGACCCTGCTCCCTACGCGCGCGGGAGACGTGATCTCCTACGATCGGGGCCTCGTGAGAGAGCTCTACGAGGCGGGCACCCGGCACATCGAGCAGAAGTTCGTGCTGCACGCCTGGCCGGGCGCGGGAGACCTCGTGGTGCGGATGCGGGTCTCGACCGAGCTGCCCTTCGCCGAGACCCCGGAGGGATTCCAGTTCCGGAACGCCTACGGCGGCGTGACCTACGGCAAGGCCACGGTGCTGGACGCTGACGGGCGGGCCGAACCCGCGCCGAGCCGCTTCGAGAACGGAGCGATCGAGCTCGTCGTCCCCGCGGCCTTCCTCGTCTCGGCCAGGTATCCCGTGACCATCGATCCGGTCTTCCTCCCGCACCTGGTGGAGGGAGGAACCCCCAATACCTTCCTTCCGGACATCGCCTATGACGCGACAACCGAGCGGTACCTCGTGATCTTCGAGGAGGCCTTCAGCGCCGCGGACCACGACATCTGGGCCGAGACCCGCGACGTGAACGGCGCCCCGATCGCCGGGAGCGGCGGCTACATCGATCGGACCGGCGATGACTGGAGACAGGCCAAGGTCGCGAACAACAACCTCGCGGACAGCTTCCTGGTGGTGGCGCAGCGCCGGCCCCAGGGCGGGACCGCGTGGGCCATCTGGGGGCGCACGCGCGCCGCGGCCTCGGTCACCATGGGCAACCAGTTCCAGATCAGCGGCAGCGAGACCGGGGACAAACTGGTGCCCGACGTGGGGGGCGATCCGGGCCTCGTGGGACCGACCCACTACTGTGTGGTCTGGCAACGCAATTTCAGTCCGACGGACCTGGATGTCCACTTCCGGCTGGTGGCGCCGGACGGCACCTTCCCCGCAGGCGTGAACTTCCTGGAGAACGCGGGGAACCGCATCGACTACGGTCCGTCGATCTCCAAGTCCAACGGCAACCCACCGGTCGAGAGCCAGATCTGGAATCTCATCTGGAGCTTCCAGCACACGCCGACCGACGCCGACGTTTTCGCGGCGCGCGTCCGCCGGGATGGGACGGTCTTGAATCCCACCAGTGCCCTCTCGACCAGCTTGAGGAACCAGAGCGAGCCCGCCATCTCCTCCCCGACCGACGACGCCTCCACCTCTGGTCGGACCTTCCTCTCGGCTTGGGAGGAAGAGGACGGAGAGTTGCGCGGCGGGGTCCTGGCCTCACTGCCCATTCCTCCTCCCTTCGGTCTCAACTTCAACCTGTCGGAGATCATGGGCCAGACCCCCGGTATCCGGGAGGCGAGTCCCTCCGTGGACAGCGACGGCTGCCGCTTCGCGTTGGCGTTCGAGGAGCTGACGAACCCCACGACCGGGGACTGGAACGTCTACGTGGCGACTCTGCACGTGCGTGGCACTCTGGAAAGGACCGACGCCCCCAGATTCTGGATGTTCCCCTCCACCCAGGAAGCCAGCCCCGAGATCACCTCGACCCGGAGCAGCGGGGGACCCGCCGTGCGTTACGGCGCGGTGTGGGATTCGTATCCCACCGCGGGCAACGGGAACATCTACCTGGGCCTCTACGACGGCCGCACCCCGCTCGGAGGCCACTCCGCGGGGGTCGCGGGGTGCGGCGGCCTGGTCCTCACGGCCGGAGGGATCGCGGCGCTCGGCGCCTCGGTCAGCTACACGCTCTCGGGACTCCAGGGGGCGGCCCTGATCCTCCTGGGCAGCCCGGCCACGTTCCCCCTGTGCCCGGTCTGCACCATCGGCGTGAACCTCACGGGAGCGCTGATCGCCCCCACGCCCTCGCTGGCCCTGATGATTCCGTGCGACACCCGCCTGCTCGGCGCCGTCCTGGCCGTGCAGGGCGGGGACTATCCTTCGGCCGGGGGATGCCCCCTTCCCGGTGGCACGGCCCGGACCAGCAACTCCATCCGCATCACGATCCAGTGAGGGCCTGAAGCGGCTCACCCGGGAGCCAAGTAGAATCCCGCGGCCGGCGACGAGAGCCGCCGGCCGCGCGCGATCAGGTCCGGCCTTCGAGAGGAGGATGTCGCTGATGGCTCACCCCCGCTGGCCGCTGCTCCCGCTGATCCTGGGGAGCCTCGCCGCCATGGCGGCGCCGGCCGCCGAGGAGTGGCAGCTCACGTTCAAGAAGCAGGTGGTCGCGGCCGGCAAGGACGGCGCGGAGCCCCAGCTCTCGGAGGAGATCGTCCGGATCGGCGAGAGCTCCCTCTCGATCGGCGATGCGAAGAGTCGGACCCTCTACGACTTCAAGGAGAGGCGCGTTCTCCAGTTGGACCTCGCAGGAAAGAAATCGCGGGACTCCTCCCTGTACGCCGACATCGATTTCCGTCAGGCCGAGCTCCAGAACCGCCGGGGGCTGGCCGGCATGCTGAAAGACGTCGGCGGCCAGGTCGAGGGCGCTCCCCTGGACGCGCTCGACAACGAGATCGCCTTCGGTCTGGACTCCGGAAGCCCGGAGGGCAGGTCGATCGAGAGGAAGACGGAGGGAGACACGGTCGCCTTCACCGCGCGCGGGAAGACGATCACCGCCTGGAAGCCCGGCGCGACGCCCGTTCCACCCGCGCTCCGAAAGGGGTTCACCCGCTTCCTCGTCTACGGCTGCCGGCTCCATCCCAGCATCCGCCGGGCGCTGGGGGACGAGCGGACATTTCCGGTGAGCCTCGAGTTCGAGTACCGCGACACGTCGGATCGGTACCGCGTGAAGCTGGAGCTGAAGGACGCGCGAAAGGTTCCCGGGGAGCGCGTGAAGCTCCCGGCCGGCTTCAAGCGGGAGGGGCCGGAGCGGATCGACGCCCTGGCCCGCAGGGCCGGAGACCCCAAGTCTCCACGCCTCGACCCGAAGCAATCGGAGAAGTGGGCCCAGGAGGCCCTCGAAAAGGGGAGGCGCCTGGACGCGTTCCTCGCCCTCCTGGAGATGGGCCTCCAGAGCGATCGCAAGTCCCCCGAGCTGATGCGCAAGATCGTCGGGAGCGCCGGTGAGGACGAGGTCCTCAGGAACTACCTCGCCGGCCTCGAAGGCCGGGACCCGAAGGGCGAGCTGGCCATCCTCGATTCGCTCCCCCGCGAGGGCCTCACGCGCGTTCACATCCTCGACGTGAACCGGGCCGTCCTCCTGTCGTCGCTCGGCCGGCTCGAGGAAGCGGAGGGGCTCTTCCGGAGGGCCCTCGAGGTGAACCCCCACCTGGCCTCCGTCTGGAAGGACCTGGGGGATGTCTTTGGAAAGCAGTACCACACCGTCGAGGCGTGGAGGTGCTGGGAGGTCGCGCTCGGGCTGTGCCCCCAGCACTGGGTCGTCCAGGACATCGGCCAGCATCGGAAGTGGCTCGAGGAGAAGTTCCCGGACTTCTTCTGAGGCTCGCAAGAGCCGGCCCCCACCTGGACGTGCTTCAGTTCGGGTCCTGCTTCTCCCGTCGCCTGGAGGATCGCCCTGGAGGGCCCTCCTGGCCGAGGGCCTTGAGCGCCGCGGCCTCCAGGTCCTTCGGCAGGCAGGGCTTCGCGAGGAAGGCGGAGAAGCCATCCTCGCGAGAGCGGTCGGCGCCGTCGGGGATCGACAGACCGCTGACCGCGATGACCGGGATCGCGTGGCTCTCGAGCACGCTCCGGAGCCGCCGGGTCACCTCCCAGCCATCCAGGCCCGGCAGGTTGATGTCCATCACGATGACGTCCGGGAGCAGCTTCGGGATGCCTTCGAGCGCCTCCAGGCCATCCCGGGCCTCGCTGACCCGGTAGCCCATGAACCTGAAGTAGGAGGCGTACAGGTCGCGGGCGTCGTCGGAGTCCTCGACGATCAGGACGTGAATCGGTCGCGACGGATTCGGTTGCACAGATCGAGGGCCAACCCTGTTGTTCGACTCTCCAGGCAGGCGTCGTTCGCTGCCTCCCCATGGTTAGGCCATGTCCGCCCTGGAGGCAATAGCGGAAGCGGCGACCGCTCCTCCGCTCGCCGGGCTCCTGTCTCCTCAGGGCTCTCCCGGAGGCCTATACTCGGGCCCGGTTTGCTTCGATAAGGAGGTTTCTACGATGCGTTCGTTCGTGCTATTGGCGATCGCCTTGCTGGCCACGATCGCGACGGGACAGCCCAATCCGGGGGATTGGATCCTCAGTGACGCCTCCGTCTCCGCGACCGGCGGGCTCCTGCGCGTGAACCCCACGTCGGGTGCCTTCTCGCTCGTCTACAACGTGCGGCCCAACGGATACTTCAACGGCGTGATGATGGGGATCAACAACCAGGACCACGCCATCCTCTGGTCCGGCGGGCCGTATCACGCCGCGCACGTCTCGCCCGCGGGGGTCCTCACCACTCTGGGACCCGTGGGCATGGGACCGTTCTCGGACAGCCCGAACGGGATCGAGGCGGACCAGGACGGCAACTACGTCTGCACGACGGCCCAGTCGAACGGCTTCTATCGGATCGATTCGACCACCGGCGCCTCGACCTCGCTCCTCTCCGTTCCGGGCGTGAACTTCGGTCTCACCGCCTCCACGATCGACCAGGACACCGGGAACTACGTCTTCGGGTTCTCGACCGGCGGCCTGTTCTCCATGGACCGGCGGACGAACGTGATGACCAGCATCGGGGGGGCGGGCAGCTCCATCGGCGCGGTGGACTTCGAGCCGCGCACCGGGGACTACGTGGTGGTCTCGCCCGGCAACCTCTTCGCCTCGTCGTACGTGCGCCGGATCACGCGCGCCGGCGTGACCAGCACGCTCCTGGTCGGGTCCGTGGGCCAGTACAACGCCGTGAAGGTGGAAGACGATACGGGGAACCTCCTCGTCGCAGGGAGCGACAACGCCCGGCTGGTCGATCGCACGGGCGCCCCGATCCGCACTTTCACCGGCCTCGGAGGCGTCTACGCCTCAGGAGCCGAGATCTACGGCTCGCGCAAGGTCGCCGGCGCGGGCCCGGCCACTCCCGCGAGCACCTACGCGATCTACTTCTCGTTCCCCCAGTCCCCCGGCGCCGTCTACGTCGCCGCGCTCTCGCTCGGGCTCCGGCCCGGCATCCCGATGCCGCCGCCCGACAATCGGATGCTCAACCTCGACTTCACCAGCCCGCTGTTCGGCCTCTCGATCGGCGGGATCCCCGGGATCACAACCGGCTTCCTGGGCACGCTGGACCCGTTCGGCCGGGCCTCTGGGAGCCTCCTGATCCCCAGCCCGTTCACCGCGGGGATCCGCATCTTCTGCGCCGCCGTCGCGGTCAACCCCGCCTTCCCGACGTCGCTCGACCTCGGGAACACGTGGGCCTTCACGACGAACTGACTTCCTGCGGGCGTAGGGGCGCGCGCCCCTACGCCCGCCGTTTCGGGACGCAGGCGCTCCATGAACCCCTGGTTCGCGAGGGCCGCGGTCCTCGCCGCCTCCATCGTGATGGTCGCGATCCGGGCTCCCCACGGACAGCGCAGCCGCCGGGTGAAGGTGGTGAAGAGCCGGAAGGGCCGGCTCGAGGTCACCCTCCTGACCTTCGCCTGGGCCGGGTTCTTCCTGCCGCTGATCTGGGTCGCGACGCCCCTCCTGGCGTTCGCGGACTACCCGCTCCGCCTGCTCCCGTTCGTCGCCGGCGTCGCCTGTCTGGCGGCCGGCCTCTGGCTGTTCCATCGGTCCCACGCGGACCTGGGCCCGAACTGGTCGATCACGCTCGAGGTGCGGGAGCAGCACCAGCTCATCACCGGGGGCATCTACCGCCGCATCCGCCACCCGATGTACGCGTCCCTCTTCCTGTTCTCGCTCGGCATGGCCCTCGTCCTGCCCAACTGGGTGGCGGGTCCGGCGTACCTCGTCACGCTCCTTCTGCTCTTCGCGCTCCGAGTCGGCCCTGAGGAGCGGATGATGCTCGAGGAGTTCGGGCCGGCCTACGAGGCGTACCGGGCCCGGACCCAGCGCCTCGTCCCCGGTCTGTGGTGAACCCGAGCCACAGCTCGGATGCGCGCTACGGAATCAGGTCGATCCTCTCGTCGTTGAAGAGGTGGAGCAGCGGGGGGGCGCCCCCGCTCAGGACCACGCCGGTGAGGAAGAGCGCGATCCCGGCCAGCGCCGGAGAGCCCGGCACGTGGACGGCAGCCGTCGCGTAGCCGGTGGCGTCGAGCGTGCCGCCGAGCCCGGCGAAGATCCCCGGCCTTGCGGGGCCAGGGCCGTGAGAAGGTCCGGAACGACCGGGAGCCGCCAGGCATTCGGAAGCGGCACGCGGCCCGGCGCCAGGCTGACGAAGAGCTGGTAGACGAGGCTCGGGGTGGGTGAGTAGAGATCGAGCGGCACCGCCTGGCCGATGTTGGGGGCCCCCAGCGTCGTGCGCCGGAAGATCGCCGCGTCGAACACGCTGAAGTCGTCGAGGTAGCTCGAGTTCCAGGAGTAGACGCCGAACGGAGAGGCGACGGGCGCGGGCACGGTGATCGACAGCTCCCGGTCCCACTTGCCGTCGAGCGGCTCGATGTCGAACTGGGCCCGGACCTCGGTCCCCTGGGCCAGGATGCGCGCCTTCAGGTTCCGCGTGCGCGCCGGGAGCACGACCTGCTGCGACGCGGTCGGCGAGTCGAGGACCAGCACCAGGTACGAGCTCATGCCGCCTGAGCTGGCCCCGTAGGCGCGGATGCCGGTCTGCCTCCCCGAGTCCCAGCGGAAGAGGACCCCGCCGTTGCACGTGTTGGACACGCCCGTGGCGGTCGCTTCCACCACGCCGATCGAGGCGGAGCTCCCGTTCAACGTCAGATAGGCGTGTCCCGTGCCCGTGTGATGGGCCCGGGTGTCGCCCCCGCCGAGATTGGTGACCGTCCACGTGCCGACCTGGCTGGTCCAGCTCGGGATCGGCGACCCGGGGAACGGGAACTGCTCGAAGTAGGTCTGGGCCGAGGCGGTCGCGAAGAGCAGGCCGGGCGCGAGGAGCAGCCAACCCCTGGCGGTTCTCATGCGTGGTTCCTTTCGATGGATCGTCCCGACGGCCCGATTCTCCATCTCGTCCACGCACCGTCAATGCCGCAGGTTCCTCTCCGGGCGCCCCCGGCGTAGACTGCGCGCCGGGCGGTGGGGATCGTGGAGGACCTCATGGGCCGCGGCTTCAGCCTGCTCGCGTTGATCCCGGGACTTGCCTCCGCCCAGCTCCTCCCCGGCGACTGGGTCGTCACCGAGGCGCGGACCGAGCCCCAGCCCGCCTTCGTCTGGGGCGGCATCGTGTCGATCCGCCCGTCGACGGGGGCGTCCCAGACGTTCATCCCGTCGCCGCCGAGCGGGTTCACGGACCTCTTCCCGCAGGTCCTGATGGCCGCGGACAACCGCGACCTCCTCGCCGTCCACGTGAACTTCTCCGGCGAGGAGATCGAGCGGATGACGCCATCCGGGACGCGGACGACGCTCGTGTCCCTGCCCGGCTTCTCGACGCTCGACGGTCTCGACTGGGACCAGGACGGGAACCCGGTCTGCCTCTTCCGCAGCAACTTCCCGCTGATCGGCCGGGTCGCGGGGGGCGCGATCACGACCCTGGTCGCGCGACCGGTCTGGAACCTCGCCTCCAACGAGCTGGTCGTGGACCCGGACACGGGAGACTGGTGGATCACGACCTACGAGCTCGCCTTCCCGTTCGGGGGCTTCCTGCTCAGGGTCGGGCGGAGGAGCGGCGCGATCACGACCATCGCCTCGCACCCGGCCGGCCTCTTCTCGCTGGCCGCCGAGCCGCACACCGGGACCTTCCTCGCCGTCTCGGAGCCGGACGGAAACGTCCTCCGGTTCACGCGCACCGGCGCCGTCACGACCGTGACCGCCACGCTCGGCGCCTCTTCGATCGCGGTGGACCGCGAGACCGGGAACCTGCTCGTGGGACGCTTCAACTCCGTTTCGCTCGCGACACCGTCGGGTACCGTGATCACCACCCACGCCATGGGGCCGACGGTTCTCCGACGCGCCCGCCACGTGGCGGTCTACGGCTCGCTCGAGATCTCCGGCTCGGGGCCCGCCACCGGAGGGAGCCTCTACCGGCTCTCGCTCGCCTTCCCCGGCTCTCCGGGTCGGAACTACGTGCTGGCCCTGTCCACCGGGCTCCGGCCGGGCATCCCGTTCCCCGACGGCCGCACGCTCCACCTGGACGTCACCTCGCCGCTCTTCCTCGCGACGCTGGGAGGGCTCCCGGGGATCACGACCGGCTTCGCGGGTGCGCTCGACGCCGCCGGGCGCGCCGCGGCGACGGTCCTGATCCCGGGGGGGCTGCCGCCGGACCTCCGGTTCTTCGTGAGCGGCGTGGCGGTCAATCCGGGCGCGCCGTCGGGGCTCGACGTGGGGAACACCTGGGCCTTCTCGACCAACTGAGCGTCGGGGCCGGAACCTCCAACGCCGCAGCCGGCCGCTCGTAACAGAGTCTGCCGGGACGGCGAGTGGCTGTACAGGACACGCTTCGTGTGAGAGGTGCCTCCCGGGATCCGCGGCCACCCGACGCGGCCGGTCCCGGCTTCCAGAGAAGGAGGACGCCATGGGATGGGCTCTTTGGCTGGGTCAGACCGCACCGGATGCGCCGGGCCTTCAGTCCCTCTTCCACCTGATCGCTTCCGGCGGGCCCGTCATGGTGCCTCTGGGCATCTGCTCCGTGCTGGGCCTCGCCTTCATGGCCGAGCGCTGGCTCCGGCTCCGCGCCGGGAGGCTCGGGGGCGGGCGCTTCGCGATGAAGCTGGTCACCGCGGTGCAGGAAGGCGGCGCGGGCCCGGGGCTCAAGGTGTGCGAGGACAGCCCGACCCCGCTCGCCCGGATCATGGCCACCGGCCTCCGGAGGCTCCAGGACCCGGTGCTCGAGCGGGAGAAGGCCGTCGAGGACGCGGGGGCCCGCGAGGTGCGGCGGCTCTCGACGAACCTCCGGCCGCTGGTCGTGATCGCCGTGATCGCCCCGCTGCTCGGCCTCCTCGGGACGGTGCTCGGGATCATCCAGGCGTTCACCAACGTCGCCTACCGGAGCGGGCTCGGCCGGCCCGAGCTCCTGGCCGGCGGCATCGCGCAGGCCCTGGTGACGACGGCCGCCGGGCTGATCATCGCGATCCCCTGCCAGGCCGCCTACTACTACTTCCGGGGCCGGATCGACCGCTTCGTCGGCCGCGCGGAGGACCTCTACGCCGACCTCGCCGATCGGCTCCGCTGGGGAGGACTCAGCCGTGCGGATTCGTGACAAGTCCTCGAGCGAGGAGGAGCCGCAAGCGAACCTCGTCCCGATGATCGACGTGATGTTCAACCTGGTCCTCTTCTTCCTGGCCGCGACGACCTTCCTCCGGATGGAGAAGGAGATCGACCTCGAGCTGCCGCACGCGCAATCCGGGCGTCCCGAGCTGGACATGCCGGAGGAGATCGTGATCAACGTGCTCAAGGACGGCCGGATCACGGTCGAGGGCGCGACGCTCGACGGGGACGACCTGCTGCGGCGGCTCCACCGCGCGGCCGCGAAGAATCCGAAGACTCCCGTGACCATCCGCGGCGACCGCCTCGTCCAGCACGAGCGGATCGTCCACGTGCTCGACGCGTGCGGCCGGGCCGGGCTCGCGCTGCTCTCGGTCGGGACCCTGGAGGGGGAGTAGCGACCCCCCGGATCGGGGATAGGATGCCCGCGCCCGAAGCCCCATGAGGCCTCGAGGCGACATCGATCCGGGAGAGAGCGCATGCCCCTCGAAGGAACCGGCCGCCGCCGATGGCCGTGCGTGGCCCTGGCGGTCGGCTTCTCGGCTGCTCTCGGTCGCGCGCAGGACGACCCGAAGGACTGGCCGACCTACAACCGGGACGTCCTCGGCACCCGCCACAACGCCGCCGAGAAGGACCCTCGACCGGTCCAATGCCGGCCGCCTCGGAACGTCGGCGACCCGGTCGCCTCGGGGATCGCCGCCGGAGGCGGGGTGCTCTGCCTCACGACGGTCGCGAGCGGGAAGCTGGTCGTGCTCGACGCCGCCGGAGGCTCCGACGTGGGGCCGGTCTGGTCCGGGCCCTCGATCTCGCGCGGGCGCGTCTACGTCGGCACCGGCAACACGTTGTTCGTCGAGCGGACTTCGAGGTCTGTTTCCCGAAGGGCGTCCTCCACTCCTTCGGCCTCCCCGGCGAGGACGAGGTCGCCCGCCTGGGCGCGGGGAAGGAGTAGTCCGGGCGGGCCTTGAACCGGCACCCCACCGCGGCTACCAATCCGGCATGAATCCCATCCCCGGCCTCCTCCTCCTGTCCTGCTTGCTCCCGGGCCAGAGCGTCCCGACGGGCTTCAGCGTCGAGACCCTCTCGAGCGGTCACGCCGGACCGGTCGGCCTCGCGCTCCTGCCCGACGGGAGGTTCATCCTGATCGAGCAGAACACCGGGAACGTGAAGGCGCTCGCAGGGACGCTCGTCGGTCCGATGGGGACGATCCCGAGCGTGAACGGGGAGGACGAGCGGGGGCTCCTGGGCGTGGACGTCGATCCGGGCTGGCCCGGGCGCCCCTACCTCTACTTCTATTACAGCCACACGAGCCCGAGGAACCAGCGGCTCGTGCGCTACACGATCACCGGCGACCTCGGGAACCCCTCGAGCGTCAACCTCCAGCTCGGCGCGCAGTACCTGATCCTGATCGACATCCCGGACCAGGCCAGCAACCATAACGGCGGCACCTGCCGCTTCGGCCCCGACGGGATGCTCTACGTGAGCGTCGGAGACGACGCGAACTCGTGCAGCGCCCAACAGCTCGGTCTGGGCGGCGTCGTGCTCCGGCTCGACATCTCCAGGCTCCCGGCCCAGGGGAGCGGGCCGCCCCCGAAGGCGGACATCACCCCGACGGGCAACCCCTTCAGCGGCCCGACCGAAGACGCGCGCCTCGTGTGGTGCCATGGGCTCCGCAATCCCTTCCGGCTCCATCCGGACCGGGTCACCGGCCGTCTCTACGTCGGCGACGTGGGCGACGGCGTCGAGGAGGAGCTGGACGAGATCGTGCAAGGGGGCGGGAACTACGGGTGGCCCTGGTGGGAGGGCCGGACGCGCTGGCCCGGATGCGGCGGTTCGCTCCCCGCCACGATCTTCCCGGTCGTCAACTACGACCGGACCAGCATGCCGGCGGCGTCCATCATCGCCTTCCCGCGGTACCGCAACCGTCTCGGCGGCGCGTACAACTTCGGGAACGCCTACGAGGGGAACGTCTTCTACGCGGACTACTTCGTCGGCTTCCTCCGCCGGGTCGTCGAGGGGCCGGCGGGCTGGAACGCGGCTCCGATGGTTCCCGGTCAGCCCAACCCGACCGACTGGGCCACCGGCATGGGCTTCGCCCCGGACTCGCTGATCGGGCTGGACGGCGCGCTCTACTTCGTCAGCCAGGGGGCGGGCCACTTCCGCCGCATCAAGTTCAACCCGCAGTTCCCCACGATCGTCGCGGCGACCACCACGCGCGGGGGCCAGCCCTATCCGGTGCGCAGCCGACGCGGGGCGGGCGACGCGATCCTGCTCGCGCTGAGCCTGACCGCGATCCCGCCGACGCCGTTCGGAGGCGTCTACGGGCGCCTGGAGATCGTGCCTCAGCCGGCCGCGCTGGGCGTGGCCGACGGGTCGGGGAACTTCGACGTCACCTTCCCCGTGCCGGTCCAGGCCGTCGGCCTCACGGTGCACTTCCAGTGCGCCGCGCTCATCGCCGCCGATGTCCTCCTCTCGGCGCGCCACTCCGTGCTCATCGTCCCCTGATGCCCGGCCCCGCTCCGGCCGCTCGGGAATCCTCCCCGTGGCGGAGCGGGCCCCGGTCGGTTAGCGTCTTCCCTGGTTTTCCTGGTCGTGTCGTGTTCGCGCCTTCGGCGGGTCGGCCGAAGGACGTGGGGTCTCCAGACCGGGGCGATGCGCGAGGTCCGCGCTTCCCGTCGGCCCCCTTCGCGGTTGGAGGCCGCTCGTCGCCGATGACCAAGCGCATGAAGGTCTTGCGGGTCCAGCGCAGCAGCATCCGTCTCTGGTTGACCGGGATCGGGCTCCTGCTGATGAAGGACCCCGAGCCGCTGCGCTTCGCCTGCGGCACGTTCCTCGTGCTGGCCGGCGCCAGTCTCCGCTTCTGGGCGAAGGGATACCTCACCCAGGGTCTCGAGCTCACGACCGCGGGACCGTATGCCTGCTGCCGCCATCCCTTCTACTTCGGGAACCTGCTCCTGGATCTCGGCATCTGCCTCATGGTCGGACGGGTAGACGTCCTCGTCGTCTACTCCATCCCCTGGTTCGTCATCCACCACCGACAGATGAAGAAGGAAGAGCAGGGTCTCCGGCTCCTCCATGGCGCCGAGCTCTACGACCGGTACGCGAGCGAGGTCCCCCGCCTCCTGCCGCTCCGCTTCCTCTCCGGGCTGCGCCGCAGGGGCTCCGGCCGGTTCTCGTGGGCGAACGCCAACCTGGCGAGACGGTTCGAGGTCCCGCGGTTCCTCCAGGCCATCTCCTATCCGCTGCTCTTCCTGGGCTGGGCGGGTCTCAGGAAGAAGGGGTGGCACGCCCTCGAGGGCTCCTACACCCTCGAAGCCTGCCTCCTGTCCGCGTTCGCCTACCTGCAGCTCCTGGCCAAGCTCCTGCACCTCCCGGTCCGGAAACGACGGAGCCTGCTCCCCCGAAAGCTCACCTCCACGGGCGGGCGCATGGTCTTCCTGCTCGGCTTCTTCACGATGGTCTTCGCGATCCGCTTCCCCGAGATCGAGGACGACCTGATCCACCCGATCGGGCTCGCGCTCTCGGGCGTCCTCGTCCTGTTCAGCTTCACCTACTACGTGGTGCTGCTGCGTTCCCACCGGCTGACGCTGCTCCACGAGCTCCTGGTCTGCCTCGTGGTCTCCGTGATCGGGGAGACCCCGTGGACCTTCTTCGTACCGCTGCTCTTCTACACCCTGATCTTCGCGGAGCGCCTGCTCGTCGAAGGAGGCGCGGGCGGCTTGTCGGAGCCGTCGCATCCCCCGGCCGAGGGGCCGGCCCTCTCCCGGGTCCCGAGGTTCCAGGGCCTGTGGACCTGGATGCGGCTCTCCGGTCTCTTGATCCTGGGCATGCTGATCATGCTGCTCAAGGAATGGACCTCGGACCACTCGGGACCCCTCTGACAGGAGGCTCCATCCGGCGGCGCCGCGGCCCTCGCCTGCACCGTCTCTCCCCGACCCGTCGCTTCTCGACCCGGGCCGTCAGCTACGCCCGTTTCCGCCCGCTCTACCCCTCCGCCGCGATCGATGCGGTGCTCGAGGGGCTCGGCGCGCCCTCCCGTCTCCAGGCCGCCGACGTGGGCGCGGGGACGGGGATCGCCTCCCGGCTCCTGGCCCGCCGCCGGGTCCGGGTGACGGCGATCGAGCCGAACCGGGAGATGCGCCGGGCCGCCTCCCCGCACCCGCTCATCGGCTGGCGCAGGGGCACCGCCGAGCGGACCGGTCTCCCCGACGCCTCCGTGGACCTCGTGCTCTCAGCCCAGGCCTTCCACTGGTTCCGGCCCCGTGCGGCCCTGGCCGAGTTCCATCGCGTCCTCCGGTCGAACGGCCGGCTCGCGCTCCTCTGGAACAACCGCGACGATCGTGATCCGTTCACGGCCGCGTTCGGGCGGCTCGTGCGCGCCGCGGCCCGGAACCACCCGGCCTCCCGGCGCTCGCAGACTCCGCACGCGCTCCTCCGGAGTCCGCTCTTCCGGAGGCTCCGCCGGCTCGAGTTCCCTCATCACCAGCTCCTCGACCTGTCCTCGCTCATCGGCCGGACCCGGAGCGTGTCCTATCTCCCGCGGGCCGGCCGCCGGACCTCCGCGCTCGAGGAAGCGCTCCGGCCGCTGGTCGCCCGATTCGCTGACGGGACCGGGAAGGTGCGCCTCGTCTTTCGCACGACCCTGTTCCTGGCCCGGCGCGCTCCGCTGTCCCGTTCGCGCGCGCGGTGACGTCCCGGCGCTTCCCTGTTGTACCGGGCTGCGATACCCTGGTGGCCGTCGCGGACCGTGGGTGGTTCCACGAGGCCCACCAGCCTGATGGAGGAAGCATGTTCGAGACGGGTTCCCGTGTCGCGGAGGGGTTCGAGGCGGCCGACGAACTTCCGGGCGTGAAGACTTCGACCAGCGGCCCCGAGGTCGAAAGAGCCGACGTCGAGGGCTCGAAGCCGGAGGTCCCTCCCTCTCCCCCGGCCAGGGCCGCGCGGCCGGCGCGGTCGCGGGCCCGGCCGCAGTTCAAGGAACCCGGCGAGGCCCGCCCGGAGGAGCCCGCGCCGACCCCCGCCGCGTCGGAGCCTGCGAAGCCCGCCGCGTCCCGGCCTCGAGGGAAGAAGCCCCGGCGCGCGACGCGGAAGCGCGCGCGGAAGTCGGTGCCGGCCGCCGCCGCGCCTCCGGTGAGCGCCCCGCGCAGGATCGTCCGGAGGAGAAGAGGCCGCGCGGTCGCGAGAAGGACAAAGGCCGCGGGACCGCCGGCGCTCCGGATGCCCGAGGCGACCGGCTCCGACCCGGCTCGTTGGGCCCAGGCCCTGGTCGCCGCCGGCATCGATCCCCTCGCGTTCGCCGCGGAGCTCCTGCTGGCGGCGCGGGGCTGACCGGCGACGGCGCGCCCGCTCCCATCCTGAGACGGCACACGAGGTGCTGCATCCCGGGCAGAGGCGTCGTCCTGTCGACCCAGGCGTGGGGATCGTCTCACCCGGAGACGGCGCGCAGGGCCAGGGCACGCACGAGACCCTGCCTGCCATGCAGTACCACCCGAGGCCGAGCCTCCCGGCGACCCGGACCCGGTTTTCCGAGAACCTCCATTCGATCGTCCTCGCCGCGGGATGCGACCGGCGCCCGGAGGGCCACACCGCCGCGCTCCACGGCGCTCCGATCCCGAGGCAGTTCTGCAGCTTCGGCGGGTCCCGGAGCCTGCTCCAGCAGACCCTCGATCGTCTCGGCCGCGTGACGCCTCCGCGCCGCACGTTCGTGATCGTGGACCACTTGCAACTCGCCCGCGCCACCTGGCAGATCGCCGGGTATCCGGGCGCCACGCTCGTTGCGCAGCCCTGCGACCGGGGCACGGCTGCGGGGGCCTTCCTCCCGCTCCTGCACGTCCTCCTGCGCGACCCGTCGGCTCTCGTGCTCCTGACCCCGTCCGATCACGGCGTGGAGGACGTCTCCGCCTACGCCCGGGCGGTGGCGCGGGCCGTGAACGCCGTGCGCGACGACCCCTCGCTGATCGTGGTGTTCGGCGCGCCGGAGGGGGCGCTCTTCGACACGAGGATGACGGTCGGGCGGGCGGACCGGCTGCTCGCGCTCTACCGCCCCCTCCAGGACCTCGTGAGGCACCTCCAGCTCTGGCTGGACGCGCTCGCGGGCGGAGAGCGTGCGCGCCTCACGGAGCTCTACCGGCTGATCCCGGAGCTGGACTTCACCAGGGACGTGCTGGGGAACGCCCCGGGCCTGGCCGTCCATGTCCTGCCGCGTCGGGTCGGATGGACCGATCTCGGGACCCCGGACCGGCTGACGGCCTGGGCGCTCCGCCGCCACCCCCTGCCCGTATCGCGCGACGCGCCGGTCGGGGCGGGACGCGACGCCGCCGCACGCTTCGCCTGAGCAGCGGCTCAGCGCGCCCGAGCCAGCTCGGCCTCGGCCGCGATCACGCCGAAGGCAGGCCACATCGGGTTCTGGGAGAGCTTGAGGAATTGCCCGGTGGCTTCCTCCGCGCGTCCCTCGCAGAGATGCCAATGGGCCACTCCGAACCCCCCGGCCACGATCTGGGCGCCGTCGGCCACGTCGCCGCGGAGCACCCCCTCGGGACCCAGGTCGCCGCGGTAGAGCAGGCAGAGCTGGTGGTACGCGTCGTTCTCGAAGATCTGCATGCGCGGGCGGATCGGCTCGAGCGCGCGGCGCGCCTCCTGGTCCCGGCCCGCCCGGCGGAGGCTGCTCCAGAGCCAGTGGGTCGCGGCCACCAGCGTGTCGTCGTTCCGGCTCCACTCGAGGCAGCGGCGCCACGCCGCGGCGGCCGCGTCCCACTCCGCCTGGAGGAACCGCGCAAGCGCGAGGTGGTAGTAGACATTCGTGTGCGAAGTGCTCCGGGGAATGCCGCGCGCGTTGGGCGCGCCGTCCGGCTCGACCTCGTCGGTGCGCCGGTCGCGCTCGATCAGGGCCGCGGCGCGCTCGAGGTCCTGGCGCGCCGCGGCCAGGCGGCGGATCGTGATCCACCGGTGCCCGCGGTGGCGGAGCAGCTTGTGGCTCTCGGGGAACCGCTGGAGGCCGTCGGTGAACGCGGCCAGCGCCTCGTGGTACTGGTGCAGGTAGGCGAGCGTGCGCCCGTGCCAGATGAAGTCGTCCTCGGTCGCGTCCTTCGCCGCCACCCGCGCCTGCCAGCGCGCGAGCTTCGCGTCGAGGTCAGCCCGCCGCTCGGCCGAGATCGTCGGCGGCTCCAGCTCCCGGCCCAGGAGCGAGAGCACCGGCCCGGGCGCCGGCGGCGCCGCGGCCGGTGGGAGGGCGCGCTCGGTCCCGGCGCCCGCCGGCTCGCGCCTCCCCGGCGCACACGCGAGGAGGAGGAGCGCCGCCGTCATCCCGCATCTTCGGAGCACGGATGCGGAGGATAGGGAATCCGCCCTTCCTCCTCAAGGGGACGAGAGCGTCAGCTCCGGACGACCATCTCCGGCCGGGCCGCCCGGCGGCTCCGGGGCCGCGCGGACGCGAGCAGCTTGATCCGCCCCAGGGCGCCGGGCTGCTCCGACAACGGACGGGCAAGCGGTGTGCTCTTCGTGACCGTGCGGTACAGCGCGAGGAAGGTGTTGATCCACTGGGCCCGGAGGAAGCCCTGTCGTCGGCGCCGGATCGATTCCTTGAGCAGGCCCCGGACCGCGCTCGCGCTCGGGGCGGCCGGCTGGAGGCCGGCGCCCGTGAGCAGCGCCAGCGCGCGCCGGTGATGGCCGTGGACCGCCGCCGGCGTCGCTCCGGGGAAGACCTGCAGGAACTCGTCGGAGCCGAGAGGAAGCACTCCGCTGCCCGGCTCGGGCGAGCTCGTGAGTCCGGCCCTCGGGGACTGGAACGCGGTCACGAAGTCGAAGGCCGTCCTCGGCGGCGTCGAGTGGATGTGGATCACTGTGGCGTAGGTGGACTCGCCGGCATGGGCGAGCGGGACCACGTCGGCGGCCTGGCCGAGCTGGAACCGCATCGCCTCCCCGATCCGCTCGAAGCCCAGCTTCTCCAGTTCGTGGATGCGGTCCCAGGCGGGCGCCGGCACCTGCCCGTCGGCGAGGGGCTCGATTGCGACCTGCTCCGGCAGGCTCTTCAGGATCGCCGCGTGGACGGACCACACGACCAGGGCGCTCCCCGCCAGTAGGACCGCGGGCAGGACGAGCGGGAAAGAAAGGCCGGAATCCCACGCGAGCCAGACGGCCAGGACCGCGAGGGTGGCGCCGATCGATGCCAGGTTCTTCATGCGCTCCCATATCGGAACGCCCCCGGCCGGGCTTGAAGCCTCCGATCGGGCCGCAGCGCCGCCTGTTCCAGATTGCGAAGCCGGACGGCTCACGGCTCGATCACGTAGAAAGTCTCGCCCCGGAAATCGAGACGTCCGATCGATCGCGCGCCCTCGGGGAGCCGGTCCGCCAGCCATCGGTCGTTGCTCTCCCGCCGCCCCGCGCCGCGGCCGCCGAGCGTGACGGTCGGTAGCGAGACCACCACGCGCCGCGCCGGCGCCGCGCGGAGCACGCGGGCCGCGCCGCCCCGCTCCTGCGCCTCGAGCCCCGGGAGCGCCTGGAGGAGCAGCGCCACGTCCGCCCGTCCCTCGGGCGCCGCGCTCAGGAGATCGAGCGCGCGCGCCGTTCCGCGCCGCCCGCGCCGCGCGAGGAACGCCTCGACCGCCGCGACGAGCCGGAGATCGACGTCGCAGGCCTCGTAGCGCGTCCCGAAGTCGAGCCCCATCCACGGCCACGCGAAGGGGTGGAGCCCGCAGCCGAGGTCCAGGACCGAGCGCGGCGTCCCCGTGATCCGCCAGAGCGCGGGGTACAGCTCCCCGAGGAAGCTCAGACGGGCCGCGGTCGAGGCGTGCGCGCCGAGGAGCTCGCGGCAGCCGCGCTGGAGCGCCGCGCCGTCCTCCTCCGGGAGCCGCGCGACCCGCGCCATCAACCCCTCGGCCGCCTCCGGCGCGAGGAAGGCGGCCGTCGCCTGGTGGAGCTTGCGCTTGGCCGCCTTGATCGCCGCCGCGCCGGCGTCCTCGCGGGCGACCGCCCAGCGCGCCACCCGCTCCAGCGTGGCGTCGCAGAGCCCGCGGTACTTCCGGGCGCCGCGGAGCGCGGCCACGACCTCCGCGACCGCGGCGCTCATGCCCCGCGGAGGCGCTCCATCAGCCGGACGTAGAAGCGGAGGTTGTGGATCGTGGCCAGCCGCGCCGCCGCGGCGTCGCCGATCCGGAACAGGTGGTGGAGGTACGCGCGCGAGAACCGCCGGCAGGTGGCGCAGTCGCACTCATCCTCCACCGGACGGTCCTCGAGCACGCGCTCCCGGTCGCGCATGTAGAGGTACCGGTCCCGCCCGTCCTCGCGGATCATCAGCCGGCCGTGGCGCGCGTCGCGCGTGGGGAGCGCGCAGTCGAAGACCCCGTACCCGGCCCGCCAGGCGCGCGCCACGTTCTCGGGCGTGGCGATCCCGAGCGCGTGCTTGGGCGCGCCGGGGGGGAGGAGCCCGGCCACGACCTCGACCATCTCCACAAGCCGCCCCTCTGCGTCCACCGGCCACCCGCCGAAGCCGTAGCCGTCGAAGCCGATCTCGAGGAGCCGCTCGCTGCACTCGCGCCGGAGGTCGATCGAGGCGCCGCCCTGGACCACGGCGAAGAGGAGCGGCCGGGGTCGCTCCGCGGGCCAGCGCTCGAGCCGGCGGTCGAACTCCGCGCGCGAGCGGCGCGACCAGTCCACGGTGCGCGCGACCGCCTCCCGCTGGAGCGATTCCGGCTGATCCGGATGCGTGCAGAGGTCCAGGCAGAACATCACGTCGGCGCCCAGGTCGAACTGCCGCTGGATGCACTTCTCGGGCGTGAGCAGCCGGCGGCGCCCGCCCTTCCGCCGGCGCCAGGCGAAACCCCGCCGCGAGACCCGCACCAGCTCCGGCGAGGCGGTCCCGAGCGAGTAGACCTGGAAGCCGCCCGAGTCCGAGAAGACCGGCCGGTCCCAGTCCATGAACCGGTGCACGCCGCCCAGTCGGCGGATCGCGCTCGTGCCGGGACGCTGGGAGAGGTGGAGCGCGTTGACCATCACCGCGGGGACTCCGGCGGCGCGTAGATCCGCGGCATCCACCGCGCGCACCACCCCGCGGGTCGCGTCGGGCAGGAAGGCGGGGAGCGCGAGTTCGCCGTGGGCCGTCCGGAGCGTGTCCATGGGGGACCGGATTATAGGTTCGCTCCGCGCCCGCTATGATCCCGGCCCATGTCGCGGCGCGGCTCCCGGGTCTTTCGGGTGCGGAACGGAGTCGCCCTCCGGCTCGCGACGCTGCCGGGAGTGCACGACGTGGACCCGTTCGCCGGACGCTTCGCGCACGCGCTCCGGATCGCGCCGGACGCGCGCGTGCTCGACCTCGGCTGCGGCGCGGGCCCCTACGCGCTGGCGGCGGCCGCGCGCGGGGCGGCGCGCGTGGTCGCGACCGACATCGATCCGGCGGCGGTCGCGTGCACGCTGGCGAACGCGAGGCGGAACCGGCTCTCCCAGGTGGAGGGGCGGATCGGATCGCTCTTCGCCCCCGTGCGCGGCGAGCGGTTCGACGTGATCGTGACCTCGCTGCCGCAGCTCCCGGCGCCGCGGCCGCTGGTCCGGACCCGCTGGGGCGGTCCCGACGGCCACCGGCTGCTCCGCTCGCTGGCGGCTCGGGCCCGCGCGCACCTCCGTCCAGGCGGACGGCTCTACCTCCTGGTCACCGACTGGGCGGGCGCGGACGCGGTCGCCGCGCTCCTCCGGTCGCGCGGCTTCCGGGTCCGACCGCGGGTCCGGGTGGAGCGCGCCTTCCAGCCGGCCGAGTACGACCGGCTCCAGCCCGGGCTCTTCGCCTACCTGGACGCGCGCGCGCGGGCGGGCCGCGGGCGCTACCGCCGCGCGGGCTCCTGGTGCTATCTGGGGATCACGTTCCTCGAGGCTCTCCGGGGTCAGTAGAAGACCGTCCGCGTGCGGTGCGCGGGCCCTGCGCGGAAGCGGGGGAGGTGTCCCCGCCGCCAGAGGATCCCGTCCACGTCCATGGGCCGGAGCTGGGAGGCCGCCGCGAGCCCCTCGACGGCGTGCACCGCGGCGGCGCGGAGCTCGACCTCCTCCGGCGAGCCGGAGACGAGCGGCTCGCCCCGGTCGATGCGCTCGGCGAGGCCGGGGTCCGGCTCCAGCGCGCCCTCGATCCGGAGCACGTGAGGGAGGACGTTGTCGGCGAAGGCCGTGAGCCGCGCCAGGTCCTCGAACCGGCCCAGCCCGCGCCCTCCGAGCGCGATCGCGAGGTCGGCCGCCACGAGCTGCCCCTTCTTGTAGAAGGGAACCGCCCTCCCTTCGTGGAGGGCGACGTCCCGGAAGGGGGGCAGGCCGGCGAGCGCGCGCACGAGCCGCGCGGCCGAGCCGCGCGCTTCCTCGATCGGCCCCTCGAAGCGGCCGCCCCAGCGCTCGGCGAGCCCGCGTCCCAGCTCGCCGAGGGAGCGCGCGTAGAGCGACCAGAGGCCGCCGAGCGGCCCGTCCGGGTCCTGGCCCAACAGCCGGGCCACCCCGGCGGGACCGATCCGGGCCAGCTCGGCGGCCGGGCGGGGTCCCTCCGCCTCGAAGCGGCGGCGGAGCGCGCCCGCCACCGTCGCGTAGCCGGGCCAGTGGGCGGCCCAGCCGGAGCCGAAGTTGATCGTGTCCAGCGTGAGCACGAAGGCCACGGTCGCCGCCTCGTCACCCAGCGCCGCGCGCGCCGGATCGGGCGGGCCGGTCTCGTCCCGGAGTCCGGCGGCGAGGGAGGCGATCCGGTCCTCCCGGAGCGTCACCCGCCGCGCGCTCCGGGCGACCCGGCCGCAGGCCTCCCGCACCGCCTCGAGCGGATCGTCCGCGTCCATCGCGAGCGACCATACCACTGTTGCGGCGCCGGCGGCTCCCGGGTGGAATCGCGTCATGAAGCCCGGCCTCCTCCCGCCGGTCGTGGGCCACCTCGTGAGCGGGCTCGCGATGTTCGCGCTCCACTTCGTCGCGCCCGGCCCGCGCTGGCTCCACCCGCCGCTCACCTGGGCGGGCATCCCGATCGTCCTCGCTGGGATGGCGATCTCCGGCGCCGGCGGCCGCTCCCTCGCGGATCACGGGACCACCGTGCTGCCGGGAGTCCGCCCGGAGGCGCTGGTGACCGACGGACCCTACCGCTGGAGCCGGAACCCGATGTACCTCGGGATGCTGGTCTCGCTCCTGGGGCTCGCGGTCTTCTTCGGGACCCTCGTCCCCGCCCTGGTGCTCCCGGCCTTCGGAGCCTGGCTGCACGTCCGCTTCGTCCGCGCCGAGGAGCGGGCGCTGGAGGAGCGGTTCGGCGAGCCGTATCGCGACTGGCGCGCCCGGGTGCGCCGCTGGCTCTGAATCGACGCTTGCCCCGGCCGCCCGGCCTGCATAGCCTGTCCGCCATGTGCACCACCCTCCTCCTCGCCGTCCTCTCTGCCGCCCAGACGCAATGGAGCCAATCGGCCGCGCCCAACCCCTTCGGCGTGCGCTTCGACAGCTCCGTGGCCTTCGACACCACGCGCGGCGTCGCCGTCTTCTTCGGCGGGGACAACGCGGCCGGGCCGACCGGCGACACTTGGGAATGGGACGGAACCGCCTGGACACAGCGGATGCCCGCGACGTCGCCGCCCGCGCGGCACAGCCACCAGATGGCCTACGACGCGTCCCGCGGGCAGACCGTGCTGTTCGGGGGGTTCACCGGCATGCTCGTGCTCGGGGACACCTGGCTCTGGGACGGCAACGTGTGGACGCAGGCCCAGCCCGCCCGGAGCCCGCCCGCGCGGCACATCCATGGAATGGCCTACGACTCCATCCGCCAGCGGGTCGTCCTCTACGGAGGCACCGGGCCGGGCGGCGGCTACTACGGCGACGTCTGGGAGTGGGACGGCGTCACCTGGACCACCTCGCTCCCGGCCACGAGCCCGGTGCCGCGGTGGGGGCATGGCCTCGCCTACGACTCCGTCCGCCAGCGCACGGTCCTCTTCGGCGGCTGGGACGGCATCACCGTCCGCTCCGACACGTGGGAGTGGGACGGAACCGGTTGGACGCAGCGCACGACCAGCCAGACGCCCGGCCCGCGCCTGGACGTCTCGATGGCCTTCGACCCGTCGCGCGGCCGCGTCGTGCTCTTCGGGGGCTACGACCGCGTGATCCGTCTGGGTGGGACCTGGGAGTTCGACGGGAACGACTGGAGCCCCGCGCAGCCGCTCGGGAGCCCGACCGCGCGCGCCGACCACGCGATGACCCAGGACACCGCGCGACGCCGCATCCTGCTGGTGGGCGGGCGCAACGCGAGCGGCCAGGCGCTGGCCGACACGTGGGAGTACGGGCTCCCGCCCTGCGGAAGCCTCGGTCCGGGCCACCCGGGGGGCGGCATCGCGCTCTCCTGCACGACGCCTCCGCGCGTGGGCACGACCTTCGGGCTCTCGTTCTCCGACCCGCCGCCGATCGGCGTGGGCTACAACCTGCTCCTGATCTCGCCCGCTCCGTGCTTCGCGCCGCCGCTCGTGCTGAACCCGCCGGGCGTCTGCTCGCAGGCCTTCGTCTACGTGCTGCCGGTGGTGCTGCTGGTCGCGGGCGGGGATCCGGCGATCTTCCAGATCCCGCTGCCTGGCGCGCCGATGCTCGCGGGCGCGCAGTTCTGCGTGCAGGGCGCGGCGCTGGAGACGGGCGTGTGCTTCCGGGTCACGGATGGCCTGCTCGTGACCATCCAGCCGTGAGGGCCGCCGCGCTGGCGCTCGCGATGGCGTTCCTCCAGGACGGCCCCCAGCCCCGCGTCGTCGACCCGGGCGCGCCCGGGAAGGCGCCGTCGGACGCGGTGGCGCTCTTCGACGGGGGCGACCTCTCCGCCTGGTCGCACGTGGACGGGAAGCCGGCCCGGTGGGAGGTGAAGGACGGCGCGCTCGTGTGCCGGCCGGGCTCCGGCAACCTGAGGACCCGCGCTCTCTTCGGGGACGCGCAGGTCCACGTGGAGTTCGCGACCCCGCACATGACGGAGGCGAAGGGCCAGCCGCGCGGGAACAGCGGCGTCTATCTCCAGGGCCGCTACGAGGTGCAGATCCTCGACTCCCACGGGAACGAGACCTATCCGGACGGCTCGTGCGGCGCGATCTACAAGCAGCACGCGCCGCTCGTGAACGTCTGCCGGCCGCCGGGGGAGTGGCAGACCTACGACATCGTCTTCCGCGCGCCGCGGCGGGACGCGGCGGGGAAGCTCGCGCGTGCCGGCACGATGACGGTGCTCCACAACGGCGTGCTCATCCAGGACCACGCGGACCTGCGCGGTCCGACCGGCGGCGCGCTCGACGACCGCGAGGGGGAGCCGGGCCCGCTCTGCCTCCAGGACCACGGCAACCTGGTCCGGTTCCGGAACGTCTGGGTGCGCCCGCTGGGGGAGCGCTGAGGCGGGCGGGTATCATCCCCGCCATGTTCGACGCCGCCTTCTTCCGCGAGAAGCTGAAGCGCATCCTGGTCGAGGTCGCCTCGGTGCACGAGCGCGAGGTGCCGACGCTCGTGATCTTCGACCGCTGGGGGAACTTCTTCCTGCCCCGCGAGTTCACCGAGACCGCGGACCGCTACATCCGGTTCACCGCCTACGAGGGGGGCGCGCCCCAGGGGGAGAAGGAGGTCGTGCTCCCGTACCGGTCGATGGCGCGGCTCGAGGTGCTCGCGGAGAGCGCGGACGTGGCGTGGGCGCGTCTCTCGGGGCTGAGGGGACCGCGGAACGCAGGGGAGGAGGAGACCGAGGGAGACGACGCCGGGCATACGCACGAGCACGAGCACGACCACGAGCATCCGCACTCGCACGAACACCCGCACACCCACCCGCACCCGCACGAGTAGGTTTCCGCAGGCGCCCCGGGAAGGGTCTCGGCTACGCGAGGGATTCCCCCTTCCGGCGGATGTCCCGACCACCGGAATCAAGGCTCCCTTCCCAGGGCCGGACGCCCTGGTGGGAGACCGCGTCGCGGGTTCCCGGGGAGCGTCTTGTGCCTGCAGGAAAACCCCCAGTGGTTGGGCGGCGCGGAATAGTACTCCAAGGATCTTGGATGTCAAATCTCCGGGACGGGCGGCCTCAAGGGCGCGCGCGCGCTTTGACGACCGAACGAACGTTCGGTATGCTTCGGGCGCGATGGAACGCGGCTCCGCGCTCTCGATCCGCCAGCGGGACTGCCTGCGGGCGATGAACCGTCTCCGGGACGAGCGGGGGGACCTCCCGTCGATCCGGGAGATCGCCGCGGCGCTCCGGCTCCGCTCCCCCGCGACCGTGGCGCAGCACGTGCGCGCGCTGGAGCGGAAGGGGTTCGCGCGGCGCGTGGGTCGGCGGTGGGCGCCGGTCGCGCCGGCGCGCGGCGTCCCGATCGTGGGGCGCGTCGCGGCGGGGCGGCCGATCCTGGCGGAGGAGCACCGGGACGGCGCGCTCGACCCGGCCGAGCTGTGGGGGCGCGGCGGGACGCACTTCGCGGTACGCGTGACGGGGGACAGCATGGTGGAGGCGGGCATCCGCGACGGGGACCTCGTGGTCGTGCGGGCGGGCGAGCGGGTGGAGGAGGGGGAGGTCGGCGTCTTCTACGTGGGGGAGGAGCAGGAGGCGACCGTCAAGGTGTTCCGGCGCCTTCCGGGCGGCGGCGCCGCGCTGGAGCCGCGGAGCGTCGCGCACCGCGCGATCGAGATCGCCGCGGACGACCCGCACTTCCGCGCGGCGGGGCGCGTGGTGGGGCTGGTGCGCCGGCTGTGAGGATGCCGTGCAGATCGTCGATCTCCGCGAGCCGGTCAAGGTGCGCGCCGATTTCCAGGGCGGGACGATCACGCCTCTGGCCTTCCGGCGCGGGCTCCGGACGCATCGGATCGCGCGCGTGAACGCCCGCTGGATCGACCGCGAGGGCCGCGACCAGCGCCTCTACTTCTCGATCACCGACGACGCCGGCGACATCTACCAGCTCTGCCTGCGCGCGGTGGACATGCTCTGGATCCTCGAATCCGTCGTGGTCCAGGGCTGAGGGTCAGGGCAGGAGCGTGATCCCCACCGCGTCGGTGGGGATCAGGCAGTCGGCTCCGTCGAGACCTGCGGCACCTCCTCTCGAGGGGCGCCGCGCACAGGCCGACGAAGCGTGCTTTTCACCGGTGCCCCTTGATGTGCGAGAAGAGCGTCTCCTGGTCCTTGTCGTAGAGCAGCTTCCCGTTCACGTACGCCTTCTCGACGTAGGTCCGGTAATCGAGCGGATCCCCGTCCAAGACCAGCAGGTCCGCGTCCTTCCCCTCGTCGATCGAGCCGATGCGGTCCGCCACCCCGAGCAGCTCCGCCGGCGTCAGCGTGATCGCCCTGAGCGCCGTCGCCTCGTCCAGCCCTCCGCGCACGCCGAACGCCGCCTCCAGCGGCAGCGTCATCAGGTCGCGCCCCGCGATCCCGCCGGTGCTCAGCGCCGTGCTGCCGGGCAGGATCGCGACCGTCACGCCTCCCTGATGGAGCAGCGCCGCGTTCTCGATGCTCGAGCCGAACCGCACGATCGACCCGCCCTCGCGCAGCAGCGTCTCGTCCGGCCGCCTCCGGGCCCTCGGCGTCACGATCACCCGCGCCCCCTGACGCGCGATCTCCGACACCATCGACCAGCCCTCGACCGCCCCCTTCAGCACCAGCTTCAGCCCGAACTCGCGGGCCAGCTCCAGCGCGGTCCGGAGGTCCTGCACGAGGTCCACCTCCGCCACCACCGCGATCTCGCCCTTCACCGCCGGGATCAGCCGGTCCGTGTCGCCCGCTCCCACGCGCGAGCGCATCTGCTCCATCATCTCGCGCATGTTGGGGGGGATGCGCCCGCCGCGCCGCCCGCCCGGCCCCTCGCCGGTCGCCGGCGCCTGAGGCTCGGGCCGCTCCGCCGGCGCCGTGCCCTTCTTCGCCGCCTCCTTCGCCTTCTTCAGGCGCTCGCGCAGTTCGAAGAGGTCCGAGGGCGCCGCGCCCGCCAGGTTCAACGGCAGCGTCGCGGGCTCCTTGAGGAGCATCGCCTTCAGCTCGCCATAGGCGAGCTTCACCGCCGCGCCCGGGTTTCCGACCAGGGGGCCGCTCCCGCCGCCGCGCCCGCCCCGCCCGCCGCGCCCGCCGCCGCCCCCCCCGCCGGCGCCGCCTGGCGCGGGGACCTGGACCGTGGTCAGCCCGCAGGCGAGACCGAGCTTCACCGAGAAGGCGTACGGATCGAGGATGTCCGCGACCTTGCCCCCGGCTCCGCCAGCCCCGCCCCCGCCGCCCCCGACCCCGCCGCGGCCGCCGCCTCCGCCGCCCGCCACCGCGACGCCGGACGAATCCGCCGCCACGAAGCCCGGCGTGATCACCTTGCCCTGGCAGTCCACGACCTCCGCGTCCTTCGGGACCTCCAGGCCGACGCCGACCTTTTCGATCTTCCCGCGACGCACGAGGATCGTGGCGTTCCGCAGCACGCCGTGGCTCACGGTGTGGACGTCCGCGCCCACCAGCGCGAGCGTCTTCTCCTCCGGCTTCTTCTCCGCGGGCCCCTCGGGCTTCTTCTCCTCCTGCGCCAGCGCCAGAGCGCACAGGAGGACCGGCCAGATCGTCATCGTCTTCATGGCTGCTCCCAGACGGTCTCACCCCGGATCAGCACCCGGCGCACCCGCGCCAGCGGGCTCAGCGGATCCTGGTCGAACACCAGCAGGCTGGCCTCGCGACCGGCCTCGATCGCCCCCACGCGGTCCCCGAGCCCGATCGCCTCCGCGGCCGTCGCGGTCAGCGCCCGGAGCGCCGCGTCCCGGTCGAGCCCGGCCCGCACCAGCTCCGCCGCCGCGGCGAGCGACGCCTCGAGCCCGTCCACCGAGTCCGCGGGCGGGACGAACGCGACCCGCGCGCCGGCCTCGACGAAGAGCCGGGGCGGGAGGATGCGGTTTCTGGTGTTCGGCTCGTACGCAAGCGCGGGCTTCACCACCACGGTCCACTTGCGCGCGCCGAGGAGGTCGGCCGCCATCCAGGCATCCCCCTCGGCCACCACGACCACCCGCGCCTGGCTCCCCGCGAGCGGCGACTCCGCACAGTCCACGAAGTGGGCCACCTCGGCCGCGGAGTTGCACGCCACGAACAGCGGGACCTCGCCCTTGAGGACGCGGCCCATGAGTCCGGGGTCGGCCATCCCGCCCCGCTCGCGCGACCGCTCCGGACCGTCGCCGGGAGGAGGCTCCTGCGGCTGCTCCTCAGCCTGTTTCTTCTCCTCGTCGGGCTTCGGCGGCTCCGCGCGCGGCGGCGTCTCGCCGCGCGACCGGCCGCCCCGCCGCCCCGACAGGAGCGCGCGCTGGACGGCTTCCTTGGTGGTGGTGTTCGCCTCGAAGTTGATCACCACCGCGGCGTTCGGCACGAGCGCCATCGCCTCCCGCGTGGCGCCCGTCGGGCGGACCGCCGCGGCCTGGCCGGCGATCCCGTTCCCGGGCGGGACCAGGAGCAGCGTGGTGTACCCCGTGCGCGGAACCTGACGCCAGACGCGCTCGAACGGCGCGAGGTCGTCGAAGACCCGGTAGCCCGCGCTCCCCTGCGCGCCGCGCCCGCCGCGCCGCCCGCCGCCGAAGCGGCCGCGCACGACCTCGGGCACCGGCGCGCCCTCGTCCGGCTCCGGTCCTCCCGGCACCCCGATCCGCGACCAGGGATCGACCAGCCCGGGGAGCACGGTCCGCCCGCGGGCGTCGATCACGGTCGCGCCGGCGGGGACCTTCACCTCCGGGCCGACCTCGGCGATCTTCCCGTCGCGGATCAGGATCACTCCTTCGTCGATCACGCCTTTGGTCACGGTCTCGATCCGCGCCCCGCGCAGCGCCACGACCTCCTGGGCCGAGGCCGCGAGGCAGGCGAGCCCAAGCGCGAGCCAGGTTCTCATCGGACGCTCCTCGTGAAGAGGCCGCGCCGGTCGTGCACGACCTCGCCGTTGATCAGCACCGCCTCGACGGGATCGCGCACCTCGAACACCGATCCCCGCTTGATCACCACGTCGGCCTCGCGGTCGGCCGCGAGCGACCCGACCCGCCCTTCGATGCCCACCTGCCGCGCCGGCTCGAGCGTCACGGCCCGGAGCGCCTCCTCCTCGGGGAATCCGAAGCGGACCGCCATCGCGCCCTGGTACCAGAACTCGTCCTGGGGCACCACCGGCGAATCGGTGTCGATCGAGATGCTCTTCACGCCGGCGGCACGGAACTCGGTCGCGATGCCGAAGAACCGTCCCTCGCGGGTCGCCGTGAAGTCGAAGAGGCGCGGGCCCAGGTTCACCACCAGGTCCCGCTTCGCCAGCTCGCCCGCCACGAGGTGCGCGTTGAAGCAGCCGTGGGTCACCACCACCCAGAGGCGGAACTCGTCGTGGAGCATCCGGGCCGTCTGCATGACGTCGCGCGCGCCCGCGGTGTGGACGATCACGGGGAACTCGCGCCGGAAGAGGCCGCGGAGCGCGTCGAGGTCGGGGCGCGCAGGAGGCTTCGGCCCGGTCTTCTTCTCCTCCCAGCGCGTCCAGGCCTCGTGGTGGTGGCGGGCCGACTCCAGCATCTTCCGGAGTCCCCACGCGCCGCCCATGCGGGAGGCGCCGAGGTCGCCGCCGCCCCGCTCTGGGTTCCAGGCCTGCGCGATCTTGAGCGTGCCCGGGAAGCGAACCAGCGTCCGGTCCAGGCCCCCGCCTCCGGTCTTGAGCAGCGTCCCCAGCCCGCCGCAGTTCGAGCCGCTCCCGGGGATGAAGTTCACGGTCGTGATCCCCTCGCGCATCGCCTCGAGGAGCAGCGGATGCCCCGGCACGATCGCCTCCAGCGTCCGGAGCTCCGGGTTCGTCGGGAGCACGACGTCGTTCAGCTCGCCGCCGCCGCCGGCGATGTGGCAGTGGAGGTCCACGAGGCCGGGATAGGCGCGGAAGTCGCGCAGCTCCACGACGCGCGCGCCCTCGGGCACCGGGAGGTCGCGCCCGACCGCCTCGATCCGTTTTCCCCGGATCAGGAGCTCGCCGCGGTCGATGGGCGGGCCGGCGACCGGGAAGACCTTCCCCATCCGGAGGAGCAGGGGCGCCTCCCCGCCGGAGGCGGCGGCGCCGGCCAGGAACAGGAACAGGACCGTCGGTATCGTTCTCAAAAACGCCTCCGCTCCCGGGTCGGATCGTAGACCCACTTGCCGTCGATCATCGTCCGGAGCACGCGGCTCCGGGGGTCGAGGGGCCAGCCGGTCCAGAGCACCACGTCCGCGTCCTTCCCGGCCTCGAGCGTCCCGACGCGCGCGTCGATCCCGACCGCGCGCGCCGGGTGGATCGTGATCCCCTTGAGCGCCTGCTCCTCGGGCAGGCCGAAGCGCACGGCCATCGCCGCCTGGCAGGTGAGCTCCTCCTGGGGCACGACCGGCGCGTCCGTGTTGATCCCGGGCGCCTCGATCCCGCGCTGGTGCCACTCGGCCGCGAGCCCGATGAAGCGGCCCGAGCGGCGGTCGAAGTGGAACCCCCGCGGGCCGGAGACCACCCAGACCCCGAGCGCCACGGCCTCCGGCGCGTTCAGGAACCCGTCGAACTCCGAGTGGTTGAGGATCGTCCAGAGCCGGTACTCGCCCGCCAGGATGCGGAGCGTGGACTGGACGACCTGGAAGATCTGCGAGTGGACCGCCACCGGGAACTTCCGGTGGAAGAGGCCGCGGAAGTTCTCGAGCCGGAGGTTCACCGCGGGCTTCTCGCGCGAGCGCCCGGCCTCCCACGCGTCCCACGCCTCGGTGTAGCGCCGCCCCTCGTCGAGGAGCTGGCGGATCATCCAGTTCATCCCGATCCGCCCGGAGCCGATGTCGCCGCCGCCCCGCTCCGGGTTGCCGGCCTGGGCGATCTTGAGCGCGCCCGGGAAGCGGACCAGCATCTCCTCCACGGTGGCGCCCGCGGTCTTGAGCAGCGCGCCGAACCCCGAGAGGTTCGTCCCGCTCCCGGGAATGAAGAGGATCGTGGTCACGCCGCCCGCGCGGGCGTCCTTCAGGTTCTCGTTCTCCGGCTGCACGCACTCGAGCACGCGCAGCTCGGGGTTCAGCGGGAGCACCATGTCGTTGATGTCGCCGCCTCCGATGTGGGAATGGAGGTCCACGAACCCGGGGAGCGCCCAGGCCTCGGGCAGGTCCACCACGGCCGCGCCGGGCGGCGCCGCCATCCCGGCCTCGAGCCCCACGCGCTCGATCTTCGAGCCGCGGACCAGGATCGCGCCCCGGACGATCGGAGGCCCCGAGACCGGCACGACCCGGCCCGCGCGGATGAGCGTCACCGGCTCCTGGGCCAGCGCGAGCAGCAGGGCGGCGAAGAGCATCAGTCCTCCCGGAACACGACCCGGCCCGCGCTCACGACGGCGCGCACGCGGGTGCCCGGATCGAAGGGATCGCCCGAGAGCACCACGAAGTCGGCATCCTTGCCGGGCTCGATCGTGCCGAGCCGGTCGGCCACGCCGAAGGCCTCGGCCGCGTGCCGCGTGAGCGCAAGCAGCGCGGCCACCGGGTCCATCCCGTGGCGGACCGCGTAGGCGGCCGTGTGGAGGAGCATCTTCGCGCCCGAGCTCCCGTCGCTCCGGAAGGCCACCCGCACGCCGGCGTCGGCGAGCACGCGCGGGAGGTTCACGAGCCGCCCGTCCACGCGACGGACGACCTCGGGTCCGACCACCACGAGCGCGCCGGCTTGCTTGATCTCGCCCGGCAACCGCCAGGCGTCCTCGGCGCCGAGCAGCACCAGGTTCACGGGGAACTCCTGGTGGAAGAGCTTGAGCGCGTGCTCGATCTCGTCCGCGCGCCGGACGTCCACGAGCGCGGCGATCTCCTTCCGGAACAGCGCCCGGTAGGGCTCGCGCGCCGGATCGCGCCGCGGCTCCTCCGGCGGTTTCGCCTCGGGCTTCCCCTCCGCCTCCTTCCGCTCCTTCTCGTACTTCTCCCACTGGTCGAAGTACTGCTTCCCCGCCCGGAGCGCGGTCCGCACGGTCTCGGCGGCGCGGACGCGCGAGCGCGCGCCCGCCTCCAGCGTGAACCGGAGGCCGGCGGGCGCGCGGAGCACGAGCGTCTCGCGGGTGCCGCCCGAAAGGCGCACGAGCGCCGCCTGGCCTCCGGAGCCGGTGGGCGCGATCAGCGCGCCGGTCACGCCGTACGGGAGCACCTCGAGGAACCCCTCGTCGAGCGGCACCACGCAGTCCACGGCCCGGAAGTCGGCGCCCGGCGCCGCCGGCCCCTGGGCCGGCGCGCCCGGAAGGGGCACGATGCCTCCGCCGGGGATCGGGATCGGGAAGGGCGTGGCGGGGGCGGGGGCCGGAGCGGGCGCGTCCTCGAGCTGGTCCCGGTGGAACCCGAGATGGCTGAGCGCGTCGATCGGGCCCGCGATCACGACGCCGTCCGGGGCGTCCAGGACCTGGGCCGCGCCGGACGCGGCGAGCTTCCCGCCGACCGCGCCGATGCGGCCTCCCTCCACGAGGACCGAGCCGTTCAGCACGTCGGCGCCCGCGCCGGTGATGATGCGCCCGGCGCGGACCAGGAGCGCGGAGGAAGGGAGCTCGTCGGCGGGCCGCCGCCAGACCACGCGGCCGTCCACGAGGACCACCTCGGGGAGGGCGCGGACGTCGAACGGGTCGCGGCTCAGGAGCACGAGGTCGGCGTCCTTGCCCACTTCGATGGTGCCGACGCGGTCCGCGACCCCCAGGATCGCGGCCGCGCGGGACGTGACCGCGGCGAGCGCCTCGTCCGGACGAAGCCCGTGGCGGACGGCGCAGGCGGCGAGATACAGGAGGTCGGGGAGCTCCGCGTCGGTGGGCGCGGTGATCGCGACCGGGATGCCCCGGCGCGCGAGCGACGCGGCGAGGGCCGGATCGGGCCGGCCCTCCAGCGCGTCGCGGGTGTCGTCGATGCGGTAGGCGCGGTTGGGCCGGTAGGGCGCGTGGACGACCGCGGAGGCGCCGCGCCGCGCGATCTCGTCCGCGAGGACCGCGCCCTCGGTCGCTTCCTCCAGCACGAGCTTCCAATGGAAGCGGTCCGCGAGCTCGAGCGCGGTCTGGAGGTCGCGCGCGCTCCGGGCCAGGACGCGCACGGGCAGCTCTCCGCGGAGCGCCGCGGCGAGCCCCTCCAGGCGGCGGTTGCGCGCCGGCGGCTTCTCTCCCGACACGTAGTGCCGCGCCCACGCGTCCCGATACGAGGTCGCCTCCACGAAGAGGCGCTCGAGCAGCATGCGGGCGCTCATGCGGCTCGAGGGCCACTGGCGGGTCACCGGCAGGATCGGGTCCTCTCCGGACGGGGGGATCGGAGGCTCGAAGAGATGAGGCGGGTTCTTGGACGACTCGCCCAGCGCGACCCGGAGCCCCGCCTGCTCGCGGAGGAGCCGCGCGCTCCCCGCGGTCTTGGCGACCGCGCCGAGCCCCGAGACGAGGCGCCGGCTCCCGGGGGTCGCGTAGAAGCAGGTGACCCCTCCGGCGAGCAGCGCGCGGTTCTCGGCCAGGAGGTCGAGACCGTCCACGGCCCGAACGTCGCTGGCGACCGTGTCGCGGTCGTCCTCGGCGCCCGCAGCGAGCGTGGTGTGCGCGGCCACGAGTCCCGGGATCAGCGCCTTCCCCTCCCCCTCGATCACCTGCGTGCCGGGCGGGACGACGACGTCGCGGCCCACCGCGACGATCTTCCCGTCCTCGATGAGCACGGTGGCGGAGGGGAGGGGCGGCGCGGCCACCGGGTGGACCCGCGCGCCGCGGATCGCGATCCGCTCGGGCGCGGCCAGCGCCAGCAGCGCGATCAGGAGCGGCGCGCTCATCTCACTTCTTCTCCTTGCCCATCAGTTTCTGGAGCCGCGTGTCCTTGGAGCGCTCGTAGACGACCTGTCCGTCGATGAAGACCCGGTCCACCCACGAGCGGTAGTCGAAGGGATCGCCGGTCAGGAGGATCATGGTCGCGTCCTTCCCCTTCTCGATCGATCCGAGCCGGTCCGCGAGACCGAGCATCTCGGCCGGACGGAGCGTCACCGACTGGAGCGCCTCGGCGCGGTCCACGCCGTGCTTCACCGCCGTGGCCGCCTGGAAGAGGAGGCTCCGCGCGCCCGCGGCGTTGGGGTTCGAGAGCAGCGCATACTTCACGCCGGCCTTCGAGAAGATCGCCGGCGGGACCCTCAGGTCCTCCTGGCCCGTCTCCTCGTCCTGCTCCCAGAAGGCGAGCCTGGGATCGAGGATCACCGGGGTCTTCCGGCGCGCCGCGACCTCGGCCGCGCGCCACGCCTCGGGGCCGAGCACCAGCACCGCGCGGAAGTGGAAGCGCTCGGCGAGATCCAGGGCAGCCGGGACATCGGCGGCCTTCGGGCACCAGACGTGGGCCAGGAGCCGCCCCTCGATCAGATCGACCAGCGCCTGGCGCCTCGGGTCGATCTTCCCGGGCTCGTGGGTCTCCTCCTTCTTCTCGCCCCCCGCGCCTCCCTCCTTCTCTTCCTCCTCCCTCCCCGGCTCGCCGGGCGGCCTCTCCTCCGTGCGCGGCTCGGGCTGGTCCGGCGGAGTCTCGCCGGCCTTCACCGCGTCGAGGTATTCCTGGAGGTCCTGGAAGACGCGGCGCAGCCGCTGGAGGTGGCTCATCCGGCTGGTGCCCGGACGGGGCTCGAGCGAGAGCTTGATCGCCGCCTCCGGCTTCACCAGCATCTGTTCGACGGTGCGCCCGACCGGCTTCACCACCAGCCCCCGCCCGCCGATCATCGTCGCGTGCCCGGGCAGCACGAGGAGCGTGGTCACGCCCTCGCGGAGCGCGTCCTCGAAATAGAACGAGACCGGGTCGAGCGCGTCGAGCACCGAGACGAACGGGACGCTTGGCACGTTCTCGTTGGGGCGGTCCAGCCCCTCGGAGGTGTGCGCCTCGATCAGGCCCGGCATCAGCACGCCCTGGGGCGCCTCGATCACGGTGGCGTTCCAGGGGACCTCGATGCCGGCGCCGACCGTCTCGATCTTCCCGCCCTTCACGAGCACCACCCCGTCGCGGATCTCCGGTCCGTTCACCGGGATCACGCGTCCGACCTTGATCGCGACCAGTTCTTCCGCTCCCGCCGCCGCGGCGAGCACCAGGACCAGAGTCCCAAACCTCACGACTGCACCTCTTGCTTCCAGCTTCGAGCCTCCAGCTTCCAGCCCGCCTTCATGGCGCCCGCCCTCATCGCGCGGCCGGCAGCTCCGTCCGTCCCCCGACCATCACTCCGACCACGGGCGTCGTCGGGGCCAGCGGGTCCCCGCGGAAGACGACGAGGTCGGCGTCCTTGCCCGCCTCCAGGCTCCCGATCCGGTCCGCGACCCCCAGGATCTCCGCGGCGCCGATCGTGAGCGCCTCGACCGCCGCCTCGTACGGGAGCCCCCAGTGCACGGCCTGGCCCGCCCACCCGAGCAGGTCGGACACGGCGGCGCCGCTCCCCGAGCGGAAGGCGATGCGGACCCCGGCCTCGTGGAGCCGGGCCGCGAGCGCCGGGATCGCGCCGTCCTGCTCCGAGCCCCCGCCGCCGCCGCCGAACCCACCCTCGCCCGCGGCGCGCGGGCGGCGCGGGTAGAAGAAGGCCGGACCGACCGTGACCGCGACCTTCCGCCGCGCGAGCTCGTCCGCCATCTTCCAGGCCTCGCATCCCTCCTCGACGGTCACGTGCACGCCGAACTCGTCGGCGATCCGGAGCGCGGCCCGGATGTCGTGCTCCTCGCGCGCGTGCGCGAACAGCGGGAGCCGGCCGCGCAGCGCGTCCAGGATCACGTCCAGCTTCGGGTCGTGGCCGCCGGGGGGCGCGCCCTCGCCGTCGCCGACGAACCCCTCCGCGTACCTGCGCGCGTCGAAGAACCCCTTCCGGAGCATCCAGGTGACCCCCATCCGCGTCGTGGGACGACGGAAGAAGAAGGTCAGCGGCGGCGAGCCGCGCGGCGCCTGGTTGCCGCGCGACGGATCGGAGCCGAGCGCGATCTTGAGCGCCGCCGGGTCGCGGACGATCCGGTCGGACTCGGTCTCGCCGGCCACCTTCACGACCGCGCCGAGCCCGCACCAGACGTTGTCCGTGCCGGGCGCCACGAAGACCGACGTGATCCCGGAGGAGAGCGCGCGGCGGAAGTGGGGGTGGCGCGGGTTCCAGCCGTCGCGCACGCGGAACTCCGGCGTGACCTCGTCGGAGGCCTCGTTCTCGTCCCGGGCGCTGAGCCCCAGCGTCGAGCCGGCGTCAATGATCCCGGGCATGATCGTGCCGTCCGGGAAGTCCAGCAGGGCGGCGCCGGAGGGGACCGGGACGCCGAGGCCCACGGCCGCGATCTTCCCCTCCACCACGACCACCATCCCGTTCTCGAGGACCCCGCGTCCGGTGAGCACCCGCGCCGCGCGCAGCACGGTGGCGGGGGGTCGGGGCTCGCCCGCCGCCGCGAAGGCGGCGCCGAGCGCCACCGCGCCGAGCAGCCTGCCGATGGTCACGATCGCAACGCTCCCTTCCTGCGGTAGACCTCGACCCCCTCGACCCAGACGCAGAGCGGGGCCGACGCGGGGAGGAGGGGATCGCCGTCCCAGAGCACGAGGTCCGCGTCCTTCCCGGCCTCGATCGAGCCGACCCGGTCGCCGACCCCCAGGATCGCGGCCGCGTCCTGGGTAAGCGCGCGGAGCGTGTCCGCCCGCTCGAGGCCGCTCCGCGCGGCCAGCGCGGCCGTGAGACGGAGCGCGCCGTTGCCCGAGCGCGGGAAGTCGGATGCGAACGCGATCCGCACGCCTGCGCGCCGGAGCGCGGCCGCGCCCGAGAGCACGCGGTCGGGGTCCGAGAAGCGGTACGGGCCGAGCACCGCCGAGACGCCCCCGCGCCGCGCCACGTCGGCCGCGACGGGCCCCGCCTCGCGGGCGTGCAGCAGCGTGAGCTTCCAGCGGAACTCGTCGGTGAGCTGGAGCGCCGCGAGGATCTCGGCCTCGCTGGAGGCGTGGATCCGGGCCTCCCGGTTCCCCTCGAGCAGCATCCGCGCCTCCACGGCGCGCGGGTCGTCGGGGGGGAGCGGTCGGGCCAGGCGGCCGAGCGCCCGGCCGAAGAGGCTCCGGAGCATCTGGGCGGCGCCGGGACGCGAGGTGGGCGCGCGGGTGGCCTTCAGGGCCTCGTCCCCGAGCGAGAGCTTGAGCCCGGCCTCGGGCCGGAGCACGACCGGCTGGCCGGCGCGGCTCCGGCTCCGGAGCACGGCCGTCCGGCCGCCGATCACGTTCCCGTCCCGCGGCGAGAGGTGGAAGCTCGTGACCCCGGAGGCCGCGAGGCGCGCGAGCTCGTCGCTGCGCGCGTCGAAGGCATGGAGGGCGGACAGCTCGGGCGTGACCGCCTCGATCGACTCCTCCAGGTCGCGGAAGCCGGAGACGTAGGCGTGGCCGTCCACGAGGCCCGCGGTCAGCCACGCGACGCCGGGCGCCTCGAGGGGGGCCGGGCCGCGGTACTGGTCGCGCGGCAGGACCGCGGTGATGCGGCCGCGCTCCACCACGACCACGGAGTCCGGGAGGTCGCGCTCGGCGGTGGCGAGGACCCGGGGGGCCGCCACCGCGAAGGAGCCCTCGTCGGCGTCGGCCGAGGCAAGGGTCGCGAGCGCCGGGACCAGCAGGAGGAGACCGGGGCGGCGCGTCATCGACCCTCCTTGCGCTCCCAGGCGACCTTCCCGTCCACGAGCACCAGCTCGATGCGGGAGCCGGGGTCGAAGGGGCTTCCGGACGCCACGACGAGGTCTGCGTCGCGGCCGGGCGCCAGCGTGCCCACGCGATCGTCCACGCCCAGGATGCGCGCGCTGCCCGAGGTGATCGCCGCGAGGGCGTCGTCGGGGGAGAGTCCGGAGCGGATGGTCTCGGCGGCCCCGAGCGTGAGGAAGCGCGAGGCGGAGGGGCGATCGTCCAGGGTCCCGAGGGCGACCGGCACGCCGGCGGAGCGGAGCCGGGCGGGGGTCGCGTCGTCCCGTCCCTTGAGCTCGAGCCTATCGTCGAACCGGACCAGCGGTCCCCAGATCACCGGGACCCTGAGGCGGAGGAGGTCGGGGGTGAGGCGGCCCGCCGCTCCGCCGCCGAGAACGATCAGGCGGAGCCGGAACTCCTCGGCCAGCCGGAGCGCGGTCCCCAGGTCGTCCTCGCGCTGGGCCTCGAGGAAGAGCGGCAGCTCACCCTTCAGCGCGCGGACGACCACCTCCTGGGCGGCATCTTTGCGGGGGCGGCGCGGCTTCACGGGGGGGCGCGGCGGCTCGGGCTTCGGCTCTTCCTTCGGGGCCTCCGCGTCGGCTTTCTGTCCCTCCTGCTTCGCCTCGTCGGTCTTCTTCTGCGCGGTCCCGCCGCTCCCCTCCTGCTTCTCCGGGGGGGCCGGCGGGTCCTCGCCTCCCTCCTCGCGCCGCTCCTGCATCCGCTTCTGGAACTCCTCGCGGAGCTTCTGCCGCTCCTCCGGCGAGAGGTTGCTCGTGTCTCGACGGCGGCGGCCGGCCCCGCCCTCGCCCGCCGGCGGGGGGGCTGCGTTCTTGCCCGCCGACTGGCGGTCGTATTCGGCCTTCTTCACCTGGTACGCGGCCAGGTCCTTCTCGTACTTCTCCCAGGTCTTCGCGTACTCCCGCGCCTGCTCGAAGGCCCGGCGGAGCGCCGCGCCTTCCTGGTGGCGCTGCTCGTTGGAGGACCGGTCGCCCCCGAGCGCGAGCGCGGCGCGGAGGCCGGCGTCCTCGCGGAGCGGGGCGCCGCCCACGCCGAGCTTGACCAGCGCCGCGCGTCCCAGGAGGCCGGTGCGTCCCGGCGGCGAGAGGAGCACGGTGGTGACGCCCCCGGCGAGCAGCCGGTCCGTGGCGGGATCGAAGCGATCGAAGGCGTCGAGCGCGGTGACGTCGGCCGCCGTCTCCCCTTCGGCGGCCGCGCCGAGCCGCGCGCCCGCGTCGATCAGCCCCGGGAACACGGTGCGGCCCGTGAGGTCCCGCACCGGGAGGTCGGGAGGAAGGGAGGCGTCGCGGCTCACCGCCTCGATCTTCCCGCCCCGGATCACGATGGTCGCACCGTCGAGGACCTCGCCGGACCCCGTGAGCACGCGCGCATTGCGGAGAGCCAACGCGTCCTGAGAGGCGGCGGGGGGCGCGGTCAGGAGGAAGAGGAAGAGGGCGGCGCCCGAGGCGCACGATCGAGGGGAGACAATCATCCGAGAAGGCAACCTCGCCGGGCGCAGGACGGTGGTCCGGCACCGAGGCTCGTGAAAGGGTCCCTGTGTGCCCCCCGGATGCCGGACGGCGAGCGGGAGCCGGCCCGCCGCAAGGATCCGGTTTGGCGCGCGATTGTATGCAGGGCCTTCCCGGGTCGCCAGGGGGGAGCCGGGCGCGCCGGGCGCGCCGCGTGACAATTTGGCCGCGGGTTTCCGGGCCCCGGCGCCCTCGCGCGCCACTTTGTCCGGAGGACCCGGCGCTTCTCCCCCCAGGGCCTTGGGAACGCTTGTTGCTCTTTCGCGCCCCATCGGTCGCTATACTCTGCTCTCTTTTCCCGGCTCCCACGGAGGGACTCCGGAGCCTGCAATCGAGGACTCTTCACTCCCATGGGAGGGCGCTCGTCCCGGGGCGACAGCGGTCGCCCCAGCCATGCGAAAGGGAGCGTGTATGGATCGTAGGAAGCTGGCCCAGGCTGAGGCTCTCGTCGGCGGACGTTTCAAGCTCACGGCTCTGCTCCAGAAGCGGGTCCGCGAGCTGGTTCGCGGAGCTCCGAGGCTCGTGAGCCTTGACACGCGCAACTTCATGGAGATCGCGCTCCAGGAGGTCCTGGAGCAGAAGATCGAGTTGTCGCCGGGCGAAGAGGGCAAGGCCGAAGAGGCGGGCAGCGGGTCGGAGGACACCGAGGAGAACCTGGCGGCGCCTTCACGCGGGACCTGAGACGGTCCCGGAGCGCTCCCCCGCGAGGAGCGGCGTGGAGCGGGTGTCGTGAAGGCGGCGCAGACGGGCAGGAGGATTCTGGAATGGCAGCCAAGAAGATCGCGTTCGACCAGGAGGCCCGTGAGGCCATTCGGCGCGGGGTGAAGCAGCTCGCGCGCGCCGTGCGGGTGACCCTGGGTCCCCGGGGCCGGAACGTCATCATCGAGAAGTCCTTCGGGTCCCCGACCGTGACCAAGGACGGGGTGACCGTCGCGAAGGAGATCAAGCTCAAGGACCCCTACGAGAACATGGGGGCCCAGATGGTGAAGGAGGTCGCGAGCAAGACCTCCGACGTGGCGGGCGACGGGACCACGACCGCGACGGTGCTGGCGGAGGCGATCTTCGAGGAAGGGCTCAAGAACGTCGCGGCGGGCGCGAGTCCGATCGCGCTCAAGCGCGGCATCGAGAAGGCCGTCGAGGGGGTGGTCGGCGAGCTCAAGAAGCTCAGCAAGACCGTCGCCGGGCGGAAGGAGATCGCGCAGGTCGGCACCGTGGCCGCGAACAACGACGCCGAGATCGGCGAGATGATCGCCAAGGCCATGGAGGACGTAGGCAAGGACGGCGTGATCACCGTCGAGGAGGGAAAGTCCCTCCAGACCGAGGTCGACTGGGTCGAGGGGATGCAGTTCGACAAGGGCTACCTCTCGCCGTACTTCGTGACCAGCCCGGACACGATGGAGGCGACCCTCGAGGAGCCCTACATCCTCATCCACGAGAAGAAGATCTCGAACGTGAAGGACCTCGTGCCGCTGCTCGAGAAGATCGCGAAGAGCAGCCGGCCGCTCCTGCTCATCGCCGAGGAGGTGGAGGGGGAGGCGCTGGCGACGCTGGTGGTGAACCGGATCCGCGGCGTCCTCAAGGTCTGCGCGGTGAAGGCCCCCGGCTACGGGGACCGGCGCAAGGCCATGCTCGAGGACATCGCGGTCCTCACGGGCGGCAAGGCGATCTTCGAGGACCTCGGCATCCAGCTCGAGAGCGTCAAGCTCGAGGACCTGGGCCGCGCCAAGAAGGTGCTGGTCGCAAAAGAGACCACCACGATCATCGAGGGCGCGGGCGACACCGAGGCCATCAAGGGACGGATCGCCCAGCTCCGGAAGGAGCTGGAGACCACGACCTCGGATTACGACCGCGAGAAGCTGCAGGAGCGGCTCGCGAAGCTCGCGGGAGGCGTGGCGCAGATCAACGTCGGCGCGGCCACCGAGGCCGAGATGAAGGAGAAGAAGGCGCGGGTGGAAGACGCGCTGCACGCCACGCGGGCCGCGGTCGAGGAGGGGATCCTGCCGGGCGGCGGCGTGGCCCTCCTGATGGCGCAGAAGGCGCTGACCTCGCTGAAGGTGGACGGGGACGAGCAGATCGGCGTGGACCTCGTCCGGCGCGCGCTCGAGGCACCGTGCCGGCAGATCGCGCAGAACGCGGGCATCGACGGCGCCATCGTCGTGCAGAAGATCAAGGACGCCAAGAACGGCGCCTTCGGCTTCAACGCGCAGACGCTGGAATACGGCGACATGATCAAGATGGGGATCATCGACCCCACCAAGGTGACCCGCTTCGCCCTCCAGAACGCGGCGTCGGTCTCCACCCTCCTCCTCACGACGGACGCGCTCATCAGCGAGCTGCCGAAGGAGAAGGAGAAGGCGGGCGCGCCCGCGGGTCCGGGCGGCGCCGGCGGCTTCGACGAAGACATGTATTGAGCAGCCGGTGAGGGGAAGCCGGAGGGCCCGGTCCTCCGGCTTCGCCCGTCGAGGCTCCCTTGGCAGCCCGACCCGACCTCCCCCGGACCGCCGTGGAGAAGCGGAACCTCCTCTACGGCGCGAAGACCACCGCCGCCGCGCGCTCGGCGTTCGGCGCGGCCTACCTCCAATCGGACCGGGTCGAGGATGCGCTCGACTTCTTCGAGCAGGCCAAGGACCTCGAGGCGCTCCGCGGCCTGAAGGCGCGGGCGCTGGAGGAGGGCGACGCCTTCGTGCTGGCGCGGTTCGAGCGCATCGCCGGACTCGAGGTCACCGCCGAGGAGTGGCAGCGGGCCGCGCGGGCCGCGTCCCAGGCCGAGCAATGGAGCCAGGCCCGAAGGGCCTACGAGAAGGCTGGCCTCCCCGAAGAGGCCCAGAAGGCCGCCGAGCGAATGGCGGCCGCGCTCAAGTCCGAGGGCGGGGCATCGACCCCGCCGGTCCCGGGCTGACCATCGTCAGGCCGGGATCTCGACCACGCCCGGTCGCCGGCCCGCCTTGAGCCCGCAGGCCGCGCATTCCTGGTCCGAAGGAACCTCGGCGAGGACCAACCGCTCCGGCCGCGCGCCGCAGGAACCGCAACGGCCGCAGTCCCCGGCCTCGGACTTCTGGTAGACGGCCTCGATCCGCGCCTCCACCCCGGAGGTCTCCGCGCATCCCAACAGAGTCCGGAGCAGCCGCTCCCAGGGAACCTCCGGGTCCGCCAGCACCAGCAGGGTCTTCTCCCTCTCGTGCCAGGCGGCGAGCGAGAGCCCGACCCTCTTGCGCTCGCCGCGCGGCGGGGCGAGCCATCGGCCACCCTCGAAGCGACCCGTGGTCCATCCCCCGCGGGGGCGGGGCTCCAGCGAGCCTTCCATCCCGTACGGGCCGGGACCGTGCGAGTAGAGCACCCGGTCCACGGCGACGGGTCCAGGGCCCGCACGACGCGCCGTCCGGATGCGGAACCCGCGCGTCCCGGCCTCGGCTGCGGAGACCCGCGCGATCACCCGGTCGAGCGGCGCGCCCCGCCGGAAGACCAGGTCGGCGACGAGCAGGCCGCCGGCATGGTCCGATTCCCGGTCGGGGTCCTGCACGGACCCGGGCCGCAGGTATTCCTCCACCAGCTCGGGGAAGGCCAGGAGGAGGGCGCGCGCGGAGGCGACCTGGAAGAAGCGCTTGGGGGCGGGAGCCAGCGACGGGTCCCGATCCAGGAGGAGGCGCAGCGTGGCGGTCTCGCGCTTCCCGGCCTCGATCGCCTCGACCTCGTCCACCGGGACCGGCACGGCGATGGGCCGCTTGACGATGTCCTTGATCTGGAACGGCTCCGGACAGCCGCCGCAGTCGAAGCAGCGTCCCTTCACGGTCATGCGGTTCAGGCAGTACTCGCCTTCCTCGTCGCGGCGGGTCTTCTCGTACTGCTCGACCAGGAACTGGCGGGTCACGCCGCAGGAGACGTCGTCCCACGGCAGGACCTCGTCGCCTCGCCGCTCGCGCAGGACCTCCGCGAGCGGAATCCCCTCGTCCGCGAGAAACCCCTCCCAGGCGCGGTAGACCGCCTCGGGGATCCCCCGGTAGTAGACGAACCCCAGCTCGAGCGAGGAGCGGACGAGCGGGCGCGTCCAGCGCCGGTCCGCGCGGAGCAGGAGCTGGCTGAGCTTGGGCTCGGCTCCCTCGGAGCTGAGGCGCAGCTCGATCCCGGCGCGCGCGCAGATCGGCGCCAGCCGCTTCTCGAGGCTGCCCTCGAGGGCTTCCGGGTCGCACGCCCGGAACTGGCTCGGCGTGTTGGGCATCGCCACGAGCGGCGTGATGCTGACGATGATCCGGGTCCGCGCGTCCGCCTCGCGTCTGAGCCGCGCCAGCGACTCCATCAACCGGCCGAACTCGCGGACGTCCCCGTCCCCCTCGAGGCCGGTGGCGATGAAGAACAGCTTCAGCTCGCGCATGCGGCAGCGGAAGAGCGCCACCGACGCGCCGAGGATCATCTCCTCCGTGATGTTCTTGTGCATGTGCCGGCGGAGGCGCTCGGAGATCCCCTCGACGCCGCACGTGACCGAGGTCTTGCCGAGCGCCGCCTGGAACGGCGCCATGTGGGGGTCCTCGGCGAGGATGTCGAAGCGCTGGCTCTTGAGGCTGACCCGGTGGAAGAGGGGGAGCGCATCTCTGAGCAGCCGGTAGAACTGCGAGTGGATGTTGATCACGAAGCTCATGAAGTGGATCGTGTCGAGGCCCTGGTGCGACTTGGCCTCGCGCAGGATCCGCGTCACGCTTCCGGCTGAGCGCTCGCGGTAGGGCTTCACCTCCCACCCCTCGCGGCAGAAGGTGCAGAAGGCCGGGCAGCCGAGGTCGGCCTGCACCGCGGAGGCGCCGGCGGCCTCGGCGTCATAGGGGACCAGGCCCCGGGTGAGCGCCGTCACCCGGTCGAGGCGCGGCGCGAGCGCCCGGACCACCGGGAAGGGCGTCCCGTCCCCCACCGGCTGGATCTTCGCGAGCCGCTCGACGCCGTCGGGATCCCGGCGGAAGACGTGCCGATAGCGCGCCGGCTCGTAGACGCCGGCAACCCGCCGCCGGCCCTCGTCCAGCAGCTCACGCTTGGACGCGCCCCGGGCCCGGGCCTCGGCGACCACGCGCAGGAACTCGGGGAGGATCGCTTCCGCTTCCCCGATGAGCGAAAGATCGACGAGCGACGAGCCCTCGACCCCGACCGGGCCGTGGACGAGCGACAGCGCCGACGAGTTGGCGCCGCCGATGACCACGAGGGGCGCGTCCGGATCGGCCATCCGCGCCTCGTGGGAGAGGGGGATGCCCGAATGGAGCAGGAGGGCGGGGAGGTTCAGCAGTTCCTGCGAGAACGAATTGCTGATGGCCACCACGTGGAAGCGCCTGGCCGGCTCCTTCGTCGTGACTCCGCTCCAGGGAGCCACCCGGGCGTCACGGAACCGCTGGTAGTCGCCCGGCGGCGGGAGGTAGGCGTAGTCCACGAAGACCCCGGGGACCTCGCCCGCGAGCTGGCCCAGCAACGGATGCGTGATCGAGGCGGCGACGTCGCGATAGGTGGAGGGGCGGGCGATCAGGAGCCGGACCGGAGCGTCCGGGAACCTCTCCGGCTCCATCGAGCCGGGCTCGCCCCCCAGGAACCAGGCCCCCGACCCGCTCAGCCGATGCCGCGAGCGCCGATACCAGCGCGCCGCGGCGGCGGCGTCGAGGAGGTCGGGGAGCTCGTGGGAGGACATCGCAGGTCCGTGGAGGTGAAGGAGGCGCGGATTATAATCCCGGCCCCGCGCGGAATCCCCCGATGGCCCCTCGTTCCCGGCGCCTCATCGTTCCCGAGCCCCAGGACCGCGTCCGCATCGACGAGCTGCTCTCGCTCGAGTTCCCGCGGGTCCCGCGCCGGGAGATGCGGCGCTGGATCCGTTCCGGCGACGTGCGGGTCAACGGCCAGGAGATCCAACCGGGCACTCCGGTCCGCGTCGGCGATGTCGTCGAGATCGACGAGGAGCCCGAAGGCCGTCCGTCCCAGGCGTCCGCGCTCCCCGAGCTGGAGGTGCTGCACGAGGACCCCGCAATGGTCATCGTGGACAAGCCCTCGGGGCTCTCGGTGACGCCCGATCGGGGCACGACCGCGTCTCCGCTCCTCGAGGGTGTGGCCCGCGAGCTCGGCCGCCGGACCGGCGCGCCCCCGGAACGACCGCGGGTGGTCCATCGGCTCGACCGCGACACGAGCGGAGTGCTGGCTCTCGCCCGGACCGTGGAGGCCGCGCGACACCTCAGCCGGCAGTGGTTCCTGGGGTCCGTGGAGAAGGAGTACCTTGCCGTGGTCGAGGGGGAGCCGGCGGAAGACGAGGGGGTCATCGAGGCCCGGCTGGCCCGGACGGCACCGCAGTCCCGGCGGATGTCGGTCGTTCGAAGGGGGGGCAGGAGCGCCCTGACCCGGTTCGAGGTGATGGAAAGGTTCCGAGGCTTTGCATATTTGGTCATTCGCCCACGGACCGGGCGGATGCATCAGATCAGGGTCCACCTCGCGCATGTCGGTCACCCCCTGGTCGGGGATTCGCTGTATGGGGGGAGGCCTTTCTATCTCTCTGCGCACAAAGCCAGTTACAAGAAGGGCAAGCACTCGATCGACCGGGCGTTGATGGCCCGCCAGGCCCTGCATGCGGCCAGGCTGCGGTGCGTGTCTCCCTGGTCGCAAGCGTCGATCTCGGTGGAAGCCCCACTCCCCAAGGACTTAGAGGCTCTCTTGCGGTCCATGCGCAAGTATTTGTCGTATTGAATGATAGAGCCAAGAAGGGACAAGACGGCGCGGCCCCGGGCCCGGTCCCCCCCGGGTTCCCGGACTTTTCGCCCCTTCGAGAACTCCGTTCGGCCTGAGGCGGGGGGCGCGCTGCCGACATAAACCTGTCGTCAATAAACATTAAGGTTTGTGTCCTGTCGGCCAGCCTCCGTTTTGCCGTTCAAGGTATTGCCTTTGCTGCTCCTCATCAGTAATCTGCCCGACTTGAAACAGAATGGCAGATGGTGCATCCAAACCGGTGAGCTTGGTCGCTCGTATAAGAGTTCGGGACGGCTCGAGGGCGGCGCCGGGATGAGAAGGACCGGCGAACGACCCAAGATGGCCAGGGCGAGTCCTCCGAAGGGGAGTAGCAGAACCATGTGGCGCAATGAACGACAGGTGCTCCCCAGCTCCCGAAGGGAGCTGGAGCCGCCGGAATTCGCGGATATCGAGTCCGAGCTCCTGGGTGAGGCGACGCCTCGCCGGGACGAGGTCTCTTCGCACCCGAGGCTGGTCGACCGCGTCATGCCGGAAACGGCAGAGGAATCGACCGAGGAGGAGAAGCCCACGAACCCGGGGATCGTGGGCAACAGCCTCGAGCTCGAGAAGATCTACATGGAGGAGATCAACGAGATCCCTCTGCTCAGTCGGACCGCCGAGATCGCCATCGCAAAGGAGATCGACGAGGCCCGGCTGCACCTGACGGATGTCCTCCTCGAGGGGCCGGCGGCCTACGACTCGGCGATGCGTCTGCTGGCCCGGCGGAAGCTGGTCCGCGGAGCGCCCGGGTCCCCGCCGGAGTCGGACGTGGATGAGACTCCCTACGCTCCGGATCCGCAGCTCCTGAAGAAGGCGGAACGCGATCACCGACGGGCGAAGGCGCGGTTCATCGAGCTGCGCGGGCGTTCCCTCTCCGAGTCGATGCGTGAGAAGCGGCGCAGGGAGCTGTCGCGCTCGCTCCGGCGGGTGCGCTCGTTCATCGTCCAGCAGGCGCTGGTGATCACCGAGATCCAGCCCATGCTCCAGGAGCTCAAGGACGCGGGTCCCGATGGACGCGGCGAGGACGGCCGGCTCCCGTCTTCCGACACCCTGATGGCGGCGGGCGCCTACCGCAACTGGCGGAGAGCCGTGGACGTCGCGCTCCTGGAGTACCAGGCGGCGAAGAAGCGGCTCTTCGAGCGGAACCTCCGGCTCGTGGTCTATGTGGCGCGGAAGTACCGCAACCGGTGGATGTCCTTCCTGGATCTCGTCCAGGAGGGCAACCTGGGCCTCATGCGCGCGGTCGAGAAGTACCAGTACCGGAAGGGGTTCAAGTTCAGCACCTACGCCACGTGGTGGATCCGCCAGGCCATCACGCGGGCGATCGCGGAGAAGTCCCGGACGATCCGGATCCCGGTGCACATGATCGAGAACCTGACCAAGCTGGAACGTCTCTCCTCCCGCTCGCTCGAGGGGGTGCCGCTCGATCGGCGGGTCCCCGAGGTGAGCAAGGAGGTCGGGATGTCGGCGCAGGAGGTGAACCGGATCACCGGGCTCCTCCGCAACCCGGTGTCTCTCGACCAGCCCATCGAGGAGGGTGAGGGGCGTAGCCTCTCCGGGATCATCGAGGCCAAGGCCGAGCCTTCGCCCGCGGACCGCATGGATATCGAGGTGCTCAAGAGCAAGGTCACCGAGATCCTCGAGACCCTCCCGGCGCGGGAGAAGGAGATCCTGAAGCTCCGGTACGGAATCGGAGAGGGTGGGGTCCACACCCTCGACGAGATCGGCCGGATGTTCAAGGTCAGCCGCGAGCGGGTCCGCCAGATCGAGCTGAAGGCCATCCGGAAGCTGCAGGTGCCCGACCGGCGGCGGACCCTCGAGGGCATCTACGAGGACATCTGCAACAACTGACCTGAGCTCGCGTCCGCATACATTCCCCCGGGGGCCCCCCCCGGGGGTTTTTTTCCCCCCCGGCCTCCCCGCCGGGAATCCCCGAAAGTCCGGCGGCTCCCCATCCGATGAGGAAACGGCGCCCTTCCGCGGCGTCGGGCCGGGGGAGGAGCGCGCCGGATTCTCACACGACGCCGGTTCTTCCGGGCGGGAGGAGCGGCGGCCGTGACTACTGGAACGCGCGGGAGGTGCGTCGGCTCATGGCCAACCGGGTGCTTCTCATCGACAAGGACATGGAGTTCATCAACTTGGCGCGGGCGGGCCTGGATCGGAGGGGGCACGACGTGGAGATCGCGCTGCAGGGCGAGACCGGCGTGGAGATCGTTGCCCACCGGCGCGTGGACGTGGTCTTCCTCAGCACGGAGCTCCCTGATCTCTCCTCGGGCGAGGTCCTGAAGCGCATCATGGAACTGAAGCCGGGCACGCTCGTGATCGCCGCCGGGACGAACCCCACCAAAGATCGGCTCTTCCAGACGCTCGAGAAGGGGATCGTGGGCTATCTCGAGAAGCCGGCCACCGAGGAGAGCTTCTTCGTGGAGCTGGGACGCGCCCTCCAGTCCCGGTACGCCACGGTCTGAACCTCGCCGGTCAGCCGGACAGCCCGTACTCCTTCAGCTTCCGCTGCAGGGTCCTGAGGCTGATCTGCAGGATCTCGGCGGCGCGCGTCCGGTTCCCGCCCACACCCTCCAGCGTCTTGAGGATCGCCTCGCGCTCCAGCTCCGGAAGCGACATCCCCAGCTTGAACCGGGGGGACGGGCTCTGGTCATGCGCCCCCGCGACCTCAACCGGCAGATCGGCCACCGTGATCTGGTTCCGGGCCGACAGCACCGTGATGCTCTCGAGCAGGTTCTTCAACTCGCGCACGTTGCCGGGCCAGGAGTAGTTCTCCAGCCGCTTCAGCGCCTCGGGGTCCACCTTGAGAGGGGGGCGCCCGTGCTCCTTGGCCAGCCGGTCCAGGAAGAAGCGCACCAGGAGGGGGATGTCGCCGATCCGCTCGCGGAGCGGCGGCAGGAAGATGCGCACCACGTTCACCCGGAAGTAGAGGTCCTCGCGGAACCGCCCCTCCGCCACCAGCTTCTTCAGCTCGCGATTGCTGGCCGCGATCACGCGCGCGTCCACCTTGCGCACCTCGTTACCGCCCACCGGGGTGATCTCCTGGGTCTCGAGCACGCGCAGGAACTTCGCCTGGATCCCCAGCTCCATCTCGCCGATCTCGTCGATGAACAGGGTGCCGGCGTCGGCCTGCTGGAACTTGCCGATCCGGCGGCTGTCCGCCCCCGTGAAAGAACCCTTCTCGTGACCGAACAGCTCGCTCTCGACCAGGTTCGCCGGGATCGCCGCGCAGTTGAGCGCCACGAACGGGCCGCTCCGCCGCGGACTGAGGTGGTGGATCGCCCGGGCCACCAGCTCCTTCCCGGTGCCCGATGCGCCTTCGATCAGGACCGAGGTGCGGACCGGCGCCACCTGCCGGATCTTCTCGAACGTCCGGTGCATCGGCTCCGAGTTCCCGATGAGGTTCTCGAAGCCGTACTTCTCGTCCAGCGCCTGGCGCAGCGTCATGATCTCGCGCGCCCGGGCCCGGTGCTTGAGCGCGTCTCCGAGGATCGAGAACAGCGCGTCGGGATCGACCGGCTTGTCGATGTAGTGGAAGGCGCCCTCGCGCATGGCTTCCACGATCGAGGGGGTCGAGCCGTACCCGGTCATGACCACGACGGGGAGCTCCGGATCCTCCCGGCGGGCCGCGCGCAGCACCTCCATGCCGCTCGCATCGGGGAGCTTGAGATCGGTGACGACCGCGGAGACGGAGTCCGAGAGCAGACGGATCCCCTCCTGCGCCGTGCGGGAGGTGACCACCCGGTACCCCCGGTCCTTGAGCAGCTCGGCCAGCGAGCCGCGCAGGGCGTCGTCGTCCTCGACGAGCAGGACGGTCTCTTCCATTCGGTCGCCGGGTCTCGGGGTTCCCCTCTTCAATCCGCGCGCGAGTGTAGCGGAAGACCGAGGGCCGGGCGAGCCCTGGCGGTTGACGGAGTCCGGTCCGACCTAGAACAATCCTCCTCTGCCGCGGTTCCCAGGAACCGCCACCGCGACGAGGAGCTCATGTCCGACCGTCCAGCGTCCGCAGGATTGTGGGTGGGTCGCCCCGTCTCGCCCGGAATCGCCCACGGCGAGGCCTTTCTCAAGAGGGATGTCCTCCAGCGGGTGACCGTCCGCAAGATCCCGGAGGGAGAGGTGGAGCTCGAGCTGCAGCGTTTCCAGGACGCGCTGCGCCGTTCCCGCGACGAGCTCGTGCAGCTCCGCGAGCGGGCGCGCGTGGAGGTAGGGGAGCGCGAGGCGCGCATCCTGGATGCGCACCTCGCCTGTCTGACGGATCCGCTGTTCGCCTCCCAGGTGGAAAAGGCGGTCCGGAAGGACCTCCTGAACCTGGACGGCGCGATCTCCAAGGTCGTGTCGGACTTCGCCCGCATCTTCGAGCTGGTCCAGAACCAGGGCCTGAAGGAGCGCGCCGCCGATCTGCGCGACGTGGGCATCCGCATTCTGAGGAACCTGGATCACCGGACCGGCGACGGCCGGCGGCTCCCCGAGCGCTACGTGCTCGTCGCCCCCGAGCTGGGACCCCAGGACCTGTTCGGGCTCGAGACCTCGGGACTCCAGGCCATCGTCGCGGAGCGCGGAGGCCCTTCGTCGCACGCGGCGATCCTGGCCCGTTCGAAGGGACTTCCGATGGTCCAGGGCTCGCCCCCCCGGGGGAGCCAGATCCAGGAGGGGGACGTGGTGCTCGTGGACGGCACCACCGGCTCGGTCTTCGTGAACCCCGGCGAGAAGATCCTCTCCGAGTATCGCGCGCTGGAGGAAGCGTACCGGGCCGCGCGCGAGAGGGACCGCGAGGCGCTTCTCTCCGAGCCCCGCACGCGCGACGGCACCGCGATCATCCTGATGGCGAACCTTGACCGCGCGTTCGAGCTGGAGGCCGTGCAGGCGCTCGGGCTCGCCGGCGTCGGCCTGTTCCGGCCCGAATACGACCATGCCCAGGGGGGAGCGGACGGCGAGGAGGCCCAGGCGGAGCTCTACACGCGCGCGGTGGCCCTGCTCGAGGGGCGGCCCTTCGTGGTGCGGCTCCTGGAGCCCGCGGCCGAGCCGGAGGCCCTGCGGGCGGCGAATCCGGCGCTCGGCCGGCGTTCGCTCCGCGCGCTCCTCGAGCGTCCCGAGGTCCTCCGGACCCAGCTCCGCGCGCTCCTCCGCGCCGCCGCCCGCGGCCCCGTCCAGGTGCTGGTCCCGTTTGCGACGAGGGTCGAGGACGTGATGCGGGTCCGCGAGCTGCTCCGGGAGGAGCAGGCCCGCCTGCAGCACGCGGGCCTCGCGGCCCGCCCGCGTATCGAGTTGGGCGTGATGGTGGAGGTGCCGGCGCTGGCGCTCACGATCAACGACGTCCTCCCCGAGGTCGATTTCCTCCACCTGGGGCTCGACAACCTGGTGCAGTACCTGACGGCCGCCGACCGCGAGGGGGGCCCGGCGCAGGACTGGTACGACGCGTGCCACCCGGCCGTGCTGCGGACCGTGTCCGACCTGGCGGCCGCGGGCGCGGCGGCCGATCTCCCCGTGACCGCGTGCGGGGAGGTGGCCGGCGACCCGCTGTTCCTCCCGTTCTTCCTGGGCCTCGGCATCCACCGGGTCAGCGTCTCGCTCTTCTCGATCGGACCGCTCAAGCAGGTCCTCCCCCGGATCGACCTGGCTGAAGCCCGCGCGCTGGCGCGGCGGCTGCTCACGCTCCGGCGGCGCACCGACGTCCGCAAGGCGCTCGAAGCCTTCCGCGAGCGCATGGCGCACGAGGAGAGCGTCAGAGGGACCGGAGCAACCGGCCCGGCCAGTCCGTGAACACGCCCGCGGCGCCCGCCCGGCGGAGCCGCAGCGCCTCCCCCGGATCGTTCACCGTGAAGACCAGCACTCCTCTTCGCGGCGTGGTGAGGTGCCGGATCCGGGACGCGGTGGCACGGTCGGCCGAAAGACCCAGGAATCTGGGCCGAAGCCTCGCGCACCAGGCCTCCAGCCGCCGCGGCAGCGGACCCTCCAGGTTCCGGCCCAGGACCGCCGACGGGAGCGCCCGGCGCACGCGCTCCAGCGCGCCCGGGTCGAAGCCGAGGAACGCCACGCGCGTCGACGCGCGCGCGGTGTCCACCGCGCTGAGCGTCGCGGCCACGAGCGCCTCGCCGTTGCCCCGCGTCGTCTTCAGCTCGAGGAAGAACCGGAGCGCGGGGCAGGCGTCGAAGGCTTCGCCCAGCATCGGAATGCGACCCCGTCCGGAACCGCCGCGGCGGATCAGCGGGGGGAGCGCCCGGAGCGCCTGGCCCTCGACGGCCCCGGGCCGCCGCGCCAGGCGGCGGAGGTCGTCGTCATGGAAGAGGACCACTTCGCCGTCCGCCGTGAGCCGGAGGTCGGTCTCGGCGAAGTCCGCGCCCTCGCGCACCGCGCGCCGGAAGGCCGGAAGCGTGTTCTCGATCTCGGAGCCGCTCGCGCCGCGGTGGGCGATGACCAGGAACCCGGGGAACCTCACGGCTCCACAGCATCGGCGGCCGGACGATCGTTGGGAAGGCCGGGAGACGGAGGCTCCGCCTCCCGGCCCGTAGCGGACTACTTGGGCTTCGTCACCGTGAACGTGCCGTCCGGGTTCTGGGTGATGGTCAGGCCGTCCTTGTCCTCCTGGCCGGCGGGGACGTTGGTGATCTTGATCACGCCCTCCTTGCGCTCCACGCGGACGCCGCCACCCAGGTTCTCGACCTCGGGGCCGGGGGGCGCAGCGGGAAGCGCGGGGCGTTCGGCGGTCCAGACCGAGCCCGCCGGCAGTCCGACGTTCGACGGCCCGCTCGGATGGGGGAGGTGAGCGTTGAAGAACGAGAGCCAGTCCCCCTCGGACCGGTCCGTCAGCGTGGGCACGTCGGAGGTGACCGTTTTCCGGTTGATGTCCCCGAGGTATTCCACGTTCTTGCAGAAGCTGAACTCGCCCTTGAACAGGTTGCCGTAGGCCGGGAAGTCCTGGACCGAGTTGGTGAACTCCCGGCCCACGAACGAGCAGCCGGCGGCGGGAAGGATCAGAAGCGCGAGCACGAGTCTCATGAGCAGGTCTCCTCCGGGCCCCGGGTCCACCCGAAACCAGGCCTGCGGCCACCACCGCGGCCACACCCGTTTCCCTCCCCCAATCCCTAGGGCGAGAACGTTTTGTAGCAGGAGGTCTTCGGTCGGGTCAATGGTCGTCTTTCCTATAATGCCGCCCCATGTCGCGTCGTGAGCCGACGGTCGGCGAGCTGGGGGAGTTCCCCCTCATCGACCGCCTGCGCCGGCGATGGGGGGGCGCCTCCCGCCCGGCGGAGCTCCCGGTCGGGATCGGGGACGACGCCCTGGTCCTCCGTCTCCGCCCGGGCCGGGACCTCCTCGCAACGACCGACCTCCTGCGCGAAGACGTGCACTTCCGGCGCGCGTGGAATCGCTGGGAGGACCTCGGGTGGAAGGCCGCCGCCATCGGGCTCAGCGACATCGCCGCGATGGGAGGCCGGCCGCGATGTGTCCTGGTGAGCCTGGAGCTCCCGCCCCGCGTTCCGGTCCGCTGGATCGATGCGTGCTATCGCGGGCTCGCCCGCGCGCTCCGGCCCCACGGCGCGGCCATCGCCGGCGGGAACCTCGCCCGCTCCCCGCACGGGATCACGATCGAGGTCACCGTGCTCGGCGAGGTCGAGCGCGGGCGCGCGCTTCTCCGCTCCGGCGGCCGGGCGGGGGATGCGCTCTGGGTCACCGGCTGGCCGGGACGCGCCGCCGCCGGGTTGGCGCTCCTCGGGCACGCCCGCGCGCGCGGGCTCGCGGGATTCCGCCCGCTGCTCGGCGCCTTCCTGCGTCCCCAGCCCCGGCTCCGGGAGATGCGCTGGCTGCGCGCGCGCGCGCGGCTCCACGCCGCGATCGATCTCAGCGACGGGCTCTCCGGAGACCTGGAGCGTCTGGCCGCTGAGAGCCGGCTTGCCGCGATGGTCGATGTCTCCCGGCTGCCTCTCCTGCCTTCCGTCGCGCGCGCCGCGGCGCGGCTCCGCCGGGACCCGCGTGTGTGGCAGATCCACGGGGGCGAGGACTACGAGCTGCTGCTGGCGGCTCCGTCCGGGGGACTCGAGCGCCTCGCGGCCAAGTTCCGGCGGCGCTTCCGGATCCCGCTCACATGCATCGGAGCGCTCGAACGCGGGCGGGGCATCCGCTGGCACGCCGACGGAGGGATCGGGCGGGGACGCGCCTCCTTCCGACACTTCGGCTGAGAAGGTTCCAGGAGAACGCCTCTGATGCTTCGCTACGCCCGAGGCGCTGACACCCTTGCGCCCCCGCGACGGCACGGTACCTTTCCGGGTCCCCGCCGTCCGGCGCGGCATGCCGGCCGGCCGATCCCACGAGAGGAGCAAGCTCCCGGCCCGTGAACGGTCCCCCCTCTCCCCGCGAGGGCGCCTCGGTGGAGCCCTTCCCTCCGGCGCCGCCGACGGCCTGGTTCGACGAGATCGTGCGCGCGGAGAAGGAAGTCCTCCAGGAGCTCCGCCGGCTCGCCGAAGAGCTCGCGCCCTCCGCGCCTCACGGCCCTGATGCCGAGAAGCTCTTCCGCCACCTCGACGACCTCTTCCTCATCGTGGTCGTGGGGGAGGTGAAGTCGGGGAAGTCCGCGCTCATCAACGCGCTCCTGGGGAGCCGCATCCAGAAGGAGGGTCCGACTCCCGTCACCGACCGCATCCACCTGATCCGGGAAGGGGAGCCCGGGAGCGCGCCCGTCCCTCGAGGCGACCACGTGGTCGAGGTGAGCGTCCGCTCGCCTCTCCTGCGCAACACCTCGGTCGTGGACACGCCCGGGACCAACTCGATCATCCGCGAGCACCAGAGCATCACCGAGGGGTTCATCCCCCGGGCGGACCTCGTGCTGTTCGTGACCTCGATCGACCGCCCGCTCGCGGAGAGCGAGCGCAGCTTCCTGGAGTTCATCCGTCACGAGTGGGGGAAGAAGGTGGTGGTGGTCCTCTCCAAGGTCGACACGCGAGACGCGTCCGACGTGGCCGAGGTCCTCCAGTACCTGAGCGACTCGATGGAGCGCCTGCTCGGGTTCCACCCCCGGATCTTCCCGGTCTCGGCGCGCCTGGCGCTGAGCGCGAAGGAGTCGGGAGCTCCGGAGGCCCTGGCCCGGAGCGGTCTCGAGGCCCTCGAGGAGTCCATCCAGAAGACGCTTCGCGACGAGGAACGCCTCCGGCTGAAGCTCCTCAGCCCGCTCATCTCCGCTGAGCGGGTCTGCCAGAGGCTCGACCGCGGGCTCGCGGCGCGCGCGGACCGCATCCGCGCGGACACCGAGCGGATCGAGGCCTTCCGGCGCCGGGTGCGCGAGGCGGGGGAGTCGGTGACGCGCCGGTTGGACGAGCTTCCCACGCCGCTCCTGGAGACGTTGGCAGCCTTCGAATCGCGGGGCGAGCGCTTCCTGGTGCAGCGCTTTCACCCGCTGCGCTTCCGCCTCTACCGGGACGCCGAGCAGGTGGCGGCCGACTTCCGCCGCGAGGTCTGGGCGGGGCTGGAGGAAGACCTCGAGCGGGCGGCCACGGCCACCGCCGAGGCGCTGCTCCGCGAGAGCGTCCGACTCTGGGAGCACGGGGTCCGGTTCCTCGGCGAGATGAACCAGGGCGGCCCGTCGGGTGGCGTGGCGCCGGCCTTCGAGTCCCGCCGCGCGGAGGCGCTCCGCGCGCTGCGCGAGGGATACCGGACGCTGCTACGGGAATCCGATCTGAAGGGCGAGAGCCAGAGGGTGTCGGCCGCCGCCTATGGGGGAGCCGTGGGCTTCCTCGGGGCCGAGGCTGGAGCTGCTGCGATCGGAGTCGCGGCGCTCGCCATGCACTCCCTGCTCTTCGGCGTGGGGGGAATCGTGATCGCCGGCTGCCTCGCCGCTCTGGGCTTCACCCTGCTGCCGATGCGCCGATCCCGGGCGATCCAGCGGTTCCGCCAGCGATCCCGGGCGCTCCGGGAGCAGATCCGCGCCGCCTTCCAGAAGGAAGGGACCGCCGCCGCCCAGGAGGCGGTGCAGAGGACGCTGGAGACCGCGGCGCCCTTCGACACGTGGCGCCGCTCGGAGGAGGATCGCTGGGCCGAGGACCGGCGCCGCCTCGACGAGGTGAAGCAGCGGCTGGCCGTGCTCCGGTCCCGGATCGCGCCGGTCGAGGAGCTGGAGGACCCCCCTTCCCGCTGAGCGGTTCCGCTCAGCGGTACTCGAGCGTGCGCGCGGAGGACTCAGCCAGCGGGAGAAGCGGTTCGAGGTATCGCGTGGGACAGGTGGCCGTCACCAGGAAGACCTTCTCGGCGCGCCGATAGAAGAACGCCACCGCGGAGATCGGAACCCCGCCCACTTCGGTCTGACCCACCAGACGGAAGAACCAGGGCGCGCCGGTCACGGCACGCGCATCCTGCACCTGGAAGTTCTTGAGCCTCTCCGCGAGGCGCGCTCCCAGGTCCACCAGCATGGCGTCCGTGAGCCCGCCCGGAAGCGCGAGCCCGGCCACCGCGAGCCCGGGCGTCAGGCCGGGGAGCGGCGTCCCTTCGAACACGGTGAACCCGGTGGTCACCTCGCCCTTCCATTCACGCGGCGGCACGATCGAGAACCCCGAATCGAAATCGTAGTAGGGCTCTCCCAGCGTGCGGGGCAGCCGGAGGCTGGCATCGACCCGCGCCGCGACCGGGACGGGCGCGATGGGCGCCGCCGGCGGCTCCGGAGGGGCAGCGGTCGGGTCCTCGTCCGGCGCGGAGAGCACCTGGACCTCCGCGATCGCGGAGCGCGAGACCACGATCCGCGCCGAGGGGTACCCGAGGATCACGCGATCACCGGTCTCCTTCAGGACCCGCCCCGTCAGCCGGTTCCCGTTCGCGAGCCGGATCGCGGCCTCGGGGAACGACCCGAGCGGGAGGTAGTCGGGCGATCCACGCGGCACGATCTGGAGCAATTCCCCCATGGGGATGCGGATCCGCCCGTAGGCGAACGCCATCGTCAGCGCCTGCTGCGAGAGGTGATGGATGCGCCCCTTGAAATAGTTGCCGTTCTTCAGCTCGACGAGACTCTCGCCCGGCGCCAGCGTCACGGTCGTGTTGTCCCGGAGCGTGACCTCGATCCCACCCTCGTCCAGCGCGACCGCGGTCCCGGGCCGCGCGAAAGCGCGCGAGAGCATGGACGACAGGGCCTCCGCTACGGTGGTCACGGACTCTGCGGGACGCGGGGGCGTCGCCGGAGCGGGAACGGGCTCGGGCTCGGGAGTCGGCTCTGGGGCCGGCTCGCTCCGGGCCACCTCCGGCTCGACGGGGGTCGGAGCGGGTGGCGGCGGAGGCTCGGGCCGGGGCGCAGGTTCTTTCCTGGGCGCGGGGGCCGGCCGGGGCTGCGGCGCCTTGGCCACCGCCGGACCGTCGCCCTTCTTGCGCGGCAGGTAGAAGGCCACCAGGGCGCCCGCCACGAGCAGGGCGGCCGCGGCGAGACCGAGCGTCCGCCAGCGTGCGGGCTTCCGTGCGGCGTGACGCGGCAGCACCTCGTCGTCGACGATCAGGGGATCGTCGTCGGAGGAGCCGGCGCCCGCCGCCGCCGCACCTTCCTCCTGGTCCTCGAGGACCAGTTCCTCGCCGGCGGAGCCCTGATCGGTGTCGAGGACCAGGAGCTCCTCGGCCTCGGCTTCCACCGGGTCCGGGGTCGGAAGAGCGTCCGACTCGTCGTGTTCCGGATTCAGATCGCGTTCGTCGACCATGGAAGCCTTTCATCCCTCCAGGGGGAGAGTTTCGGCGGTTTGTCCAGGTTTCCTGCATCCCCTTCGGGAATCCGGCGCTGATCCCTTTAGCTTCACATTGGCACGCCGGCGGGACGCGGTGTGCCCCGCCGGCCGAGTTGCCGGCGCCCGCCGCGCACCGATAGAATTCGTGCGGGCGGAGGGGGACCCTGGAGCTTGTCGATGGAGGAATCGCAACGGGAGGCCTGTGACGACCTGATGGGGTCGACCCTGCAATGCCCGCAGTGCCTGGTCTGGATGCTCCGGTCGGGACTGGGCGACGAAGGCAGCGTGGCGTGTCTCCGCGACGGCCACCATGTCCTGACCGTCCTCCTGCACACCTGTCCGCAGTGCGGGCGCATCGCCCTGGAGTCGGTGCCGTGAGGGACGAGGCCCTGGAAGGGGAAGAGGTCTTCCTGAGCGTCGGGGACGAGGGTCCCCGGCTCATCGCACTGGGACTGCTCGAGCGGGGCATCGAGTTTCTCGTGGCCGGGAACGTGGGGGAGGCCCGCCTCTTCCTGGACCAGGCGATCCAGGTCGATCCGGAGTGCGGCGAGGCACGGCTCGAACGTGGCGAGCTGCGCCTCCAGTCGGGCGACGTGCCGGGTGCGCAGGACGACTTCCGGGAGGCGTCCCGCCTCGCCGCTTCCTCGCTGGGCCAGGAGGGCGAGCCTCGGCCGGGCCAATACTGGCTCGATCCGCGGACCCGCCCCCGCTTGAGGGCCCTGGCCGGCCTGGCGCGGACCCATTCCCTCATGGGTTCCTGGGAGGATGCCCTCTCGGATTACCAGACCGTGCTCCGGCTGAACCCGCAGGACAACCTGGGCGTCA